>Ga0209406_1000388_pt1 | contig 35311 bp, 27 predicted proteins | sample COGITO_mtgs_1204_FD_184808 | JGI IMG/M metagenome (GOLD analysis project Ga0209406, IMG submission 184808) | Pelagic marine microbial communities from North Sea - COGITO_mtgs_120426 (SPAdes) (version 2) | ecosystem: Environmental > Aquatic > Marine > Epipelagic ... | reverse complement strand
GCTGAGGGAATGTCCAACAGTGTGATGGATTATCCTTCCATCAATTTTGCACGAAACAAGGAAGAGCAGACCAAATTTTTCGATGACGCCCCAGGACCCTATGATAAGTGGGTCATTGATTACGGCTATTCCGCCAGTGTCTCCAATGCATCTGAAGAAGCCGAACGACTCGAAACGATATTGCGCAAATCCAATGATCCCGATTTGGTTTTTGGCAATGACGCCGACGATATGCGCCGACCGGGTGGAGGGATGAATCCGGATGTCAACATTTATGACCTTTCAGATGACCCCGTAACGTACGCCTCTGAACGGTGTGATTTGGTCAATGATTTGTTGCCTAACATCATCAATGAATATGCGGGAGACGAGCAGTCTAGCTTTCAAGAAGTGCGACGCGCCTATCTAACCTTAACGGGAGAATACATCACGCAATTGGGCGTAATGACGCGGCAAATTGGCGGAGTTCGCTACAACCGCGCGCATCCTTCGCAGCAATCGGAGGCTCCGCTCCAACCGGTATCCGAAATGGATCAAAAGAAGGCAATGAAGGCCTTAGCGACCTATGCATTCGCCCCCAATGCATTTGACGGGGCCGAATCCGTGTACGGCTATCTGCAAAGCCAGCGACGAGGATTTGGTTTCTTTGCTCAGCCAGAAGACCCCAAGATTCATGCTCGAATCGCCTCTGCGCAAAAAAATGCGTTGCGTCATTTGCTCCACCCACGGGTACTGCAACGTCTAATTGATGCCGCTGAATATGGAAACTCCTACGGCATTGATGAACACATGAAAGCCTTGACCGATGCCATTTTCAAAGCGGACTTGAGAAGTTCGGTGAATACCCAGCGGCAGCAATTGCAGATTGAATACGTCAAAAGCCTTGTTTCGGCACTCGATCCGAAAGCGAAATATGATGTGATTACACAGTCCATGGTATTGTCAACATTGAAGCGAATTCAGCGCGATCAGCGAAACGCTTCGTCGCCGAACGCACTGACCCGAGCGCACCGAGATCACATCACCTTCCTCATTCAAAAGGCCTTGGAAGCTTGATCGGATTCGGTTGAAAAACTGTGGAGAACTGAGGGAGGAAACGGTCACGTACTGTTTCCTCCTTTTGCTTTGGCTCTTATCTTCAGCACATGTTTCGCCCTTCCCACAGTTCCGGATTTTCATGACGCAACATGATCGACAGTTCAAGGTGATGGGAGGAACGTTGGAGCACGACGTTTGCTCCTATATCGCATCCATGCTTCAAGAACAAACACTCGAAGTACATGTAGGCTGCGATAGCCAAAATTACAAGCGCCACACGGTCTATGTTACTACTGTCGTTTTCCGATATCCCGGAAACGGTGCGCATGTCATATACCGCAAGGAAAAAGTACCGAAAATCAACGATTTGTGGACAAAGCTTTGGGGAGAAACTGAACGGTCAGTGGCACTGGCAACGTTGATTCTTGAAGAGTGCGGGCTGCGAGTGAAACAAATTGACCTCGATTATAACTCTGACCCAAGCTACCCTTCTCAGAAATTGATTTCGGCCTCTTCAGGTTACATTGCCTCACTTGGCTTTGAGGCCAAAGCCAAGCCCAGTCTACTCATGGCAGCTTGGGCAGCTAACGTTCTCTGTCATTGACTCTTTCGTGCATTCCCTGCTGCTTTCGCAGGTGCCGGAAAAATCTCATTCAAGATCTCTTCACGGTGGCTAAAAATGCCATGGACCTTCTTGTGTATTGGTGCTCCAAAAAGCTCCCCTACAAATCCTCCCGGAAGTCCATAGTGCAAAACATCTTCCATTAAAACGCCACCGTCAGATTCGGTGAATCGGTGTAAGTGATGCCAGAATCGATAAGGCCCAAAACGCTGTTCATCAATGAAGTAAGACCCCGGAACCGCTTGAGTAATCTCGGTCACCCAATTCATCGGAATGCCCAAAAATGGTCGAATTCGGTACGAAATAATTTGTCCGGTGAAGGTAGGCTCGTCTGCACCAGTAAGAATTTCGAAGGACATGTCCTCGGGTGTAATACGATCCAAATTTGCAGGAACACTGAAAAAATCCCACGCCTCCTGCAATGTAATTGGAAGCCATTGCTTGCTTTCTAAACGGTGCATTTTCATACCTAAGAAACGACTCCACGGCGCGGATTGTTCAGTTCAAATTGCGTAAAAAAAATGAAGCATCCGCCGTTGCAGATGCTTCACTACGATTCACAACTAGGTCCTCCAAGGACGTAACCGTCCCATGACCTGTACTCAAATATAAATCATTTAAACACTAAATACAATATTTCGTAGCTTTATTATATAAATACGGCTATCATTATTAGGCCGTAAAATTCAGAGCTTCACAGCACCCTAAAAACACAAAGTCAGGGTCTACCTTTGCACTATGTCCTCCAAGGCTCATTTCCTTCCATTGTTGATCTGTATCAACGTGATTGCACATGTCTTGATTCCAAGTACTAAGTGTTCAGCTCAATCACTGGCTGAGCAGTGGTCCTTGCGCGTTCAACAGCGGTCTGAATTGCCGGATTTTCGCGCATTTGAACGTGCCAACCCAGATTGGAAAGTACAGGAATCGAAACCAGCCCTGAAAGCGGCTGTTCCGGCATTGGATCCACTCGAGACGGCATTGCTGCCGTGGGGAGGGAACAAAGAGGCCATTGACCAGACCATGCAAGTTTTATTTGAGGACAATTACCACCGTGCTCAAATTATTGGAGTTCTGCATGGTCGGTATGGCGGATTCATCACAAGCGAATTACTGGCTGCCTCTTTGCCCAGTTCTTTTCAATGGGTTGCTGGATTGACCTCAGTATTCAATGCCGCACATGAGGAAAATGATCATGCTGGCATTTGGGGATTGAATAGCGCGATGGGCCAAACCTATGGGCTGCTTCAAGCAAACGGCATCGACCAGCGAAAACTCGTGGTAGAATCGACTGGAGCATTCGTTCGTGAATTGGAACGCCTGCAGCGCAGATTTCCCGACGATCCGCACCGCGTGCTTGTCGCCTATTGGAAAGGAATGGCATATGCCACGCGATGGACTGGGGCACCGGGTTACGACAAAAGCCTTGATGAGCAGTTGGTTCTGTTGAAAGTCTTGAGCCGCTTCATGGTCAACATTGAGCGTCCCTCGTTTGATTTGGATTGGGTTGAACAAGCCCAGACGTGGCAACCTCTTGCCTGCGAAGGCGAAGGCATCAATCGCAGCCAACTCATCGCTGATGGTGTCATCGATTCACAGACGCTATCCGCGCTTCTGCCTTGGTGGACTTCTGATTTTTTGTCTTGCGCTGACGCCCAAAAGTATGGGACAAGTATTCCTCGCCTCGTTGCAGAGCAAGTCGATGCAAATCCCGAACCGGCGAAAACAGCCACCTCAAATGGCAAAACAGAAAATGCAGAACCGAACGATCCAACAGTTGCTGTCATTGAAGAATCTGCAACGATTGAAGGGGTGCGTTGCATTCTACATACTGTGAAAAAAGGAGATACACTTTGGAATATCGCTCAACGCTATCCCGGCACAACGCCAGAGGATTTGGCAGAAATAAATGAAATCTCTGATTACATTCGCATCGGCCAAACCCTCTGTGTGCCGGATACAAAATGAAACCCAACAAGCAGCCGGTCTCTCACTCCATCGCTTTTCTAGCGGCTGTATTCTTGGCCTTATCTCTCTTCCTCTCTCGCCCCGCCTCTTTTGAGACCCTCATCTGGAAATTCCCTCGTTGGGTCGACCTTCTGGAAGAAGACTCCGCGGTCACCGTCGAAGAAATCAAAACATTGCTGAACAACTACCAGCAATTCGCTCTTCAAGAAGAAAAGGATACACTGGAAACGGCTGCAGGAGTTGCATCCGCAATGGAAGCAGACACTTCGCATGCCGACACTGTAATGCCCGTTAAGGTCATTTCAGTGGAAGGCGAATCGTATGATCGTGAAGATGCCGCCAATGTCTTACATCCCGATCTGTTGCTGCAAGGAAACGAACGCGCGTTTGAGCGCTTAGCTTCGTTCTTTTCCAAACTTAACGCACCGGTGCGCTCTCCGAGCTTGCATGTCTTTCACTTTGGAGACTCGCAAATTGAAGGCGATCGTATCACGGGTGTACTTCGTTCAAAATGGCAGGAAACGTGGGGCGGTTCAGGACCTGGGTTTCTCGCGCCGGCCCAACCCATTCCTTCCCCTTCCATGAAACAGGAATGGTCCAGCGATTGGAAACGATACACCCGCTTTGGCAAAGTCGACAGCACCATTGAACACAACCGATATGGAATGTTCGCCGCCTTTGCACAGCACGATAACAGCAAGGGTGAAATTTCGCCTTGGATACGATTCACACCTCAGCCGAGAAGCTCTAAACGCAATCAAATCTATGACCAAATCCACCTGGTTCTGGGCCGGACTGATACAGCGTCATCGGTGACGCTGGAATTGAATAACGACACGCTAAAATCATTTCAACTGAAGGTTGACTCCCTGCACTCAACACTCGTCATCCCCATTCCGCAAGACTCTGGGGCAGTGCGGTCTTTCGAGACATTGAAAATCAGTTTTGAAGGAAGCTCTCCCGAATTTCACGCCGTTGGGCTTTGGTCTCAATCCGGAATTGTCGTCCACAATGCTGCCATGCGAGGTAGTTCTGGCACCTTGTTTCGGCAATTGAACCGCGCACAATTGACCGCTCAGCTTAGATCTGTTCGCACCGAAATGATCATGCTCCAATACGGAGGAAATGCGGTTCCCTACCTCAAGGATACCGCCTCAATCCGAAGGTTTGGCGGTTGGTTTGCTTCGCAAATCCGATTGTTTCAGGCGATTCTTCCGGAGGTGCCTATCCTTGTGATTGGTCCTTCTGACATGTGCGAGAAAAGCGGAACGCGCATGCAGACGTATCCCATGCTACCATTTGTTCGAGACGTCATAAAATCAATCACCATGCAGGAGAATGCCCTTTATTGGGATGTTTTCGAAGTCATGGGTGGCTCTGGTTCTATGGCCGCTTGGGTTGAATCATCTCCTCCACTCGCCAGTCCGGACCACGTGCACTTCACCGCCCAAGGGGCCCGAGAAATTGCCAACCTTTTCAATAAAAGCCTCCAAACCGAATGGGCACTTTGGCAGGCCTGGCAGGCAGATTTGACCTTATCCGATGCGTTATGATGAGGTACAAGCGCATCATCATCAGCTGCACCTTTGCAGCCGCCGCTGTGTCTGCCGTATTTGGCCAATCCGTTCCACAACCCCGCATTCACACAGCCCCTGAAGTCGCCGCTGAAATCCCAATCAACAGCGACTCCTTCAGCCGGCTATGGGCAACAATGGATTCTATGCATCAGGGGCAACCCGGAAAGCTATCCATCCTGTACATCGGTGGATCCCATGTCCAAGCGGGATGGATCGGGCATTTTATGCGTGATCAAATGACTCTACTGAGCCCAAGCGCTGCATGGAGCAGAGGGTTAATGCTTCCGTATCGGCTCGCCAAAACCAACACCCCCACTCACTTTCGTACGGAAATGACAGGGAATTGGACTGGACTCAGATGCCCCCAATCAATTTGGAAAACGAGCAGTCAAGGCAGGTTCAACGGCACAGGAATTCAATCACGGACAGCATCGAGTCTAGCATCGATTCAGCATGTGGCATATTTGCCTGACTCCACGCAATTCAATTCGAATGCAATTGAAGTCTGGACCAACGCACGAGCGAATGAGTTTGCGATTGATGCAGGTGACGTAGGAATGAAGATGACACCTTTGGAAGACGACATGGGGTGGCGCGTTGCTTTGGATGCCCCGATCGACACCCTTCGATTGACTTTCCACTCTTCTTTGGATCGATCCGATCCGATTGCATACGAAGGCCTCTACGCAACGCAACGGGGAGATTTCCCTCGCCTCGTCTTCAACGAATGGGGCCACAATGGACTTCACATAGCTGACGTAAACACTTGCCCTGACTTCGCACTCTTGGTTGAACGAATGAACCCCGATCTCATAATCCTAGGAATTGGATTGAATGATGCGATGAATGAAGGTGGGTTTAAGATTCAGAGCTTTGCCGCGGAATATTCAAAGGCGATAGCGAGCATTCAAGAAATATCACCTCAAGCCGCCCTACTGCTTCTGAGCAATACACCAGTGCACCAGCCATCTAAAATTGCACAGGAACAATCTGCACGAATCCAATCTTTTCTGCAGTCGTACGCCGCTGCAGGTGATTTTGGGTTTTTTGATTTGGGCATGGCCCTTGGAGGCCATGAAAACACGGCAACTTTGTTGGCTAATGACTGGCTTCAGTCTGACGGAATTCATTACACACGTGAGGGATATGGTCAAATTGCACGCCTGCTGTATGGGGCAATATTCCAAGCGTATCAATGCGATTTTCATTCCCGTAAATCGAATGAACCATGAGTGCCTTTGACCTCAGTCCAAGCCAATCGTTCACCTTTCTGTCCCCCGAATTTTGGGGGTTTATGGCTTTTGTATTGGTTGGAATTTGGGCCAGTGAACACAAGCTCCGGGTTCGGAATGCCTTCCTCTTTTTCGTCAGCCTTTTGTTCTATTGGAAAACCAACGGCTGGTTCGTGGGATTGTTGGTGTTGTCCACAACCATTGATTGGGGAATTGGATGGCAAATTCATCGGTCCGAAGGTGTTAGAAGGAAGCAATGGTTAGCGGCCAGTATAATAGCCAACTTGGGGATGCTCTGCTTTTTCAAGTATGCATACTTCTTTGCCGATGCGCTGAATCCGCTGCTCGGCACGCATTGGAATCCTCACCTTGCGCTCGGTCAATGGGCCAACGCACATTTGGGAACCACTTTTCGCGTGGATCAAATTTTGCTACCTGTCGGCATTTCATTTTACACTTTCCAAACATTATCCTACAGCATTGATGTGTACCGGAGGCAAATTGCCCCCTGTTCAAGCCTATTGGATTTCGGATTCTTTGTGAGCTTTTTCCCTCAACTTGTGGCAGGTCCGATTGTCCGGGCCAAGGATTTTGTCCCGCAACTTCATCAGCCATATTCCCTGACAACGAGTGAGTTTGGAATGGCTCTATTTTGGATCATCAATGGATTGATTAAGAAGATCTGGCTGGCGGATTACTTGGCCGTCAATTTGGTGGATCGTGTTTTTGCCAACCCCGGCAGTTTCAGTGGATTCGAAAACATTCTAGGGCTTTACGCTTATAGCCTGCAGGTGTATGCGGATTTCAGTGGATACACGGACATGGCGATTGGCATTGCCTTGTTGATGGGATTCCGCTTGCCTTTGAATTTCAAATCTCCCTACAAAGCACGCAGCGTGGGCGAGTTCTGGCAGCGCTGGCACATCAGCCTGTCGAGCTGGCTAAAAGATTACCTGTACATACCCATGGGAGGAAACCGAACGGCGAGCAGTTTCACTTACGTGTGTTTGGGCTTCCTTCTGCTCTTTTTGCTTCTGCTGCTTCCGAGTACGGGTGCGCGGCTCATTGCAATGGGGTGCATTCTTCTCATCGTTGCCACTTTGCTTGCATTCCCAAGCCAACGCAATCGATTCAGCACCAACATTAATTTAATGGTGACCATGTTACTCGGTGGATTGTGGCATGGAGCCAGTTGGAACTTTGTGCTTTGGGGAGCCTTGAATGGCATCGGCTTGGTTGTTTACAAGGGATGGCGCCGCATCAGTCCATGGGAAAATCGAAACCATTGGTGGAAGCATGCCATTGGCATACTATTAACCTTCCACTTCATCTCTGCCACCCGAATTTGGTTTCGCTCAGGAAGTCAAGTGACATGGGAAACTTTGAGCCAACCCCATCAAATTTGGAACGAATGGTTTACGGCAAACACCATGCTCACGCAGATTACCCAGCGCTTTTGGCAGAGTCCGTTTGCCGAGATTATAGAAGCAAATCGCTACGTTCTTCTCATCATGGCAGCGGGTATGGCGATTCACCTGACGCCTGAAAGGTGGAAAATGAACTACCGAAAAGTCTTTTCTGAATCTCCGCTGGTCGTGCAATTTGGAACGACCTTGGCTGCGATTGGTCTGGCCTATCTTGGAATGAGCTCAGGACTGCAGCCCTTCATTTACTTCCAATTCTAAACGCCGGCGACAATGATTACTCAACAACCTCTACTTCCTGGTATGCACTGCAGTTACTGCTCGCATGTGCGCAAGAAGTCATAATAACAGCTATTGAAAGCATGCCCATCGCAAAAATGAGAACTTGTTGGATGCGTACGTGGTTTATTTTGTCTGAGAACATAGCGAAGAGATTTCATCCCATAAACGAGATCAGGCCGAAATTAGTACATCTTTTTGACTTTCGCGATAAAAAACGAATGAGATCATGACCTCACCCACCCCATCTGCACCTCAAAATTCGCTCCGCATCCTTTTCGGAATCATGGTAGTGCTACAGTTCACCCTTCTTGTGGACTTCATCATTGAGCCCAAAGAGACGAGTGCGCTGAAGGCATTATTTCACTTCATCCAAGAGCAGCGCAGCGTACTGCTGTTGGCACAACTGTTCGGTTGTGCCATTCTTTTTGTCGATGCAATTGTACGCTTTGACCACCTCAAACATCGCTGGCTTTATTGCATCGGAATTGGACTCCTTGTTTGCCACTGGATGTTTCAAATGTTCGTCCACTTCCTATCCAGCTCCTACCTGGTTTGATTTTCTTTAATCCTGTTGATATTGATAATCGGAATCATCCAATCGTCCGGGCATGGAACGAAACAGTTCAAAACGTTGCTGAATGAAGCGAATGAACTCATATTGGCTCCATTCCTGCAATAGCTCGTCCCCCGGATCACTAAACGCGATGAAATCATCGAACTCGTCGGGTTCCAGTAAAATAATTTCATAGTTCACGTACTTGACAAAGAGTTCCCGCAGCAACGCGTGTCGGCGATCACGGTTTTCAAATTGGGCCACTAGACGCTTGCTCTTCTCCTCCCGATTTAGCATCTGATAGAGAAATGTAATGGGACTGCTCAAGGCATCGACAGACGTCAGTCTGAAATCCTCTTCATTGTATCCCAGGGTCTCGATGTCGCGCAAGATTTCACGCAATTCACGCGGAGCCACTACTTCTGCCGTGCCGACTTCAACCGACAATCGATGCAATCGCACTTCCCATTCCCATTGTTTCCCTTGGACTGGCGCAACACGCTCGCGTGTATGAAAACCGATGGCACCGAATGCAATCGTATCACCCGGGCACACCGCGAGCAGAAATTGGCCCCTCTGATCTACAAATTGCCCTCCTCCGTCAATGCCCCGATTGACCACCATTGCCGCAGGTATCATCCTTCCTGATTCATCTACGACCGAACCCGAAATAAACATCAGGCTGTCACAACGGTCGCTCAACCCGTTTTGACCGGAAGCCGAACCGACGACCCAAACCGACAAAACCCAACACGACGTTCGTAAAAAAGAGACCAACATACCTGCAAGATAGGACGCTTCGGTTGTTAACTTGGGCTCATGGCCGACCAATTGTCCCCGTCAAATCGTTCCAAAGATGCCGCGCAAAAAGCAGCCAAAGGCCGCATTTCGAATGCGCGAAGTCTGAACAGGGACCCGATGGAATGGGCCCATGAGATCCATCAAGGAAACCGCACAGCACTGAGTCAGGCTATCACCTTAACAGAAAGTGCCAACCCGCCAGATCAATTGATGTTGGATCATTTGCTTCAAGCCATTGCTCCAGCCAACGCGAAGAAGAATTCGATCCGCATCGGAATCACAGGCGTTCCAGGTGTGGGTAAAAGCACGTTCATCGAATGTTACGGGCAACGATTAATCGATCAAGGACATCGAGTGGCAGTGCTTGCTGTAGATCCCAGCAGCGGCATCAGCAAAGGGAGCCTCTTGGGAGATAAAACACGGATGGAATTGCTCTCAAAGGAATCCAATGCCTACATCCGACCCAGTCCAACTTCGAGTGCGTTGGGCGGAATTACCCGTGGCACACATGAAGCCATTTTACTTTGCGAAGCGGCTGGTTTTGATCGCATTTTGATCGAAACTGTTGGTGTTGGACAATCTGAAGTTGCCGTCCGTGAATGTTCCGACGCCTTCATCTTATTGATGCTACCGGGAGGAGGAGATGAGTTGCAAGGAATCAAGCGAGGCATTATGGAAATGGCCGATGTCCTTCTCATCAACAAATCCGATGGCAACGGAGTTCCGTTGGCAAGAGAAACTGCCGCCCAATACATGCAGGCCCTCCACCTACTTCCACCCAACCCTGCTGGACATGCGGTTTCTGTTCAATTGATTAGCGCACTTGAAAATCAAGGGATTTTGGAATTTGATGAGCATCTTCAAGTATTGGTCAAAAACTGGAAGTCCAATTCGTCATTCGAACAAAGACGGAATGAACAGGCGATAGCATTGTTTGCAAAGCATGTACAACACTTATCACTTCAAGAGCGCTGGAGCGATCCTGAAGCTAAAAAGCTTTGGTCAGAAAGTGTAAGAGCGCTGCAGGAAGAGAGAACCAATCCATATTCTGCGGCGCGCAATTGGATAAAACAAGGGTCATGATGCCAATCGGTTTTATTTCCCTCCAATTTGCACTTTCTGCCCTGGCCATTTCAGGCGGCATCCGAAAGGATTGGAATTCCAGTGAGCGAGGGATGCGTTCTGTTAAAGGGGATCGACCATGGTACGTTTGGGTTCTTTTTCTGAGTCCTTCGCTGATGGTCTCCATCGGACTCCTATGGAGCGTTTCAATTTTGGCGGCAATCACGCAACTTCCTCCTGCTCTTCTCGGAATCATTTGGATCCTGGCTTTCGCTCGTTTCATTCATGCAGCGAGCAAGGCATGGAAAATTCAATGGAAGCCCAAAGACGATGAGCCTATGGAGGTCCAAAGAAGGTTGATTCAGCTGCAACACCAACTGCATAAACTAAACGAAAAAGAAGCGTTGGGCTTGCAATTGGAAAAAACAAATCAATCCCAGCAAATCCTCAACCGATACGGCGAACATTTCAAACGTGTTTTATTGACCATCGAAAACCATCTGATTTATGGGGAGCATGACCATGCAGAACATGTAATTACCCTGTTCTCTCGGCATCTAAGGCAACTTCTCCATGAAGGATCCTCCCCCTTCTTATCCCTTGAGGATTCGATTTCACACATCAAAATCCACTTGGAATTGATGGCATTGCTGACCGGCGAACGATTCATTTGTGACGTGGATGATGGCATGCTGGACAAAGCCACCTTGAAACGATGCACAGAGCGGTTTCAATTGGGGCCATGGGTAGAGGAAAGTGTTTGGCCTTATTTCAGTTTAGCTGAAAGGAGCTTGAAAAGCCTCGATCCCATTACGCTCATAATTGACGTGGAAGAAGATCGATTGACTCTGACGTTCTCTGGAAACATGTCCAGTCAGTCGAATGATCTGAATCCGGCTCATTTTCGGTTGCTCGGCAGCTCGGGTGTCAAACCGACCTTCCAACCCCGCCATTCGGCCTTGGAGCTCGCTTGAATCGAGCGGTAGAAATCTCCCTACAAGGCAGCCGCCAAAAAGGCAATGGCATCAACAAGCGAAAAGCGTTGCTGGTCGCCCGTATCCATTTGACGAATCGTCCATTCATCCATTGAACGTTCCTCCTCCCCCGCCATAATTACGAATTTCACGTTCACGTCTGCCGCGTATTTCATCTGCTTCTTCAACTTCGCAACCTGTGGATACGATGAAGCGCGAATGCCCGATTTTCGAAGTGCTGAAGTCATTTGGATGGCGCCAACCTCTGATTCTTCGTCCAACATCAGAACGAGGACCTGAGGACCTGTGCTTGAAGCCGCCGGAAATGACTGGAAGTGTTCTAGAACATCATAAATGCGATCAGCGCCAAAGCTGATTCCAACACCACTCATGCCCTCCCAACCAAAAATCCCTGTCAAATTCGCATAGCGCCCACCGCCGCAAATACTTCCTACCGGCGCATCTTTCACTCTGACTTCAAAAATAGCACCGGTGTAATAATTCAAGCCCCTTGCCAATGTGGGATCGAATGAAATACACGATGCAGGCACGCCCGAATCCTTCGCGCTCTGAAGCAACTTCACCACCTCACGGTAGGCCGTTTGGGCTTCATCATCACCGGGAAGCAAAAGTCGCTGAACACCATCCAACCGCACCATCGAGTCATCGGAAGCAAGCAACGAAAACAAGCCCATAACTTGAGAAATTTGGTCTTCATGCATCCCGCGGTCACCAAGTTCTTTTCGGACTCCGTTATCGCCAATTTTGTCCCACTTGTCCAGCGCTACCGTCAACTCTGAAAATTGATCTTCTATGCCCCAAGATCGCGCTAGGCCGTTGAGCAAACGACGATCATTCAGCATGATTTGATACCCTGGAACACCAAGCTTGTCGAGTACTTCGTGAAACAGCAACATCAAATCCAATTCACACAAAATGCTATCCGATCCAATGATATCCGCATCACACTGGGTGAATTCTTGGTATCGGCCTTTGCCGGGTCGATCTCCCCGCCAGACATTTTGCATTTGATACCGCCGAAATGGAAAAGCCAGATCGTTCCTTGCCATCACAACGAACCGCGCAAAGGGCACGGTCAAATCATATCGAAGGGCTTTTTTCGAAATGCTCGAAAGCAGTCCTTTGGAATCTTTCTTCTCCAACGCTTCGGAATCGGCTTTCGCCAAAAAGTCTCCGTTATTGAGCAGCTTGAAAATTAATTGGTCGCCCTCATCGCCATATTTTCCGGTCAAGGTCGAGAGCGACTCCATCGCTGGTGTCTCAATCGGTTGGAATCCATAGCGCTCGAAAGCATCCCGCATGATGGAAAACATCCAATTTCGCCGCGCCATGACAACAGGGCCAAAGTCTCGCGTTCCTTTGGGAATAGAAGGTTTACTCATGACGCGAAACTTAACGTTTGTTGCGACGTCGAAGCTGAATGAATGCGACAATGGTCAAAATGGCCATGCCGAGAAATACGTATTGCATGCTGATTGATTTGTTTCAAGGCGCTAAATTCGGGAATTGATGCAGACGAACGCAATTCCAAGGCAGCTTTCAGGGCACAATGGAGCCATTTATGATTCCTGCTGGGACAATTTTCGCCATGAATGGCTCACTGCTGGTGGTGATGGCGTAGTTGCCGCATGGAGCGAAATGGAAGACCCAAATGGCCGAGCATGCTTTCAGTCCGAACATGCCTTTTATGCCGTCGAGGCACTGGAGGCCGGCCCTATCGCAGGAACCGAAGCCGGCGAATTGATGCTGTTGGATGCTTCGGGAGCACCACGGAAAATTACCGCCCACGATCAGGGAATATTTTCATTGACTCCCATCGGCGTCAACGAATTTTACTGTGGCGGAGGAGACGCGCGAATTACGAGGTGGGAAGGACTTTCAATGACCGGTGAATGGCACTGGAACGGTGCGACTAAAATCCGAGTGATTCGCCCTTCCAAAGCGGGAATTTTGGTCGGCAGCTCATCGGGGGGCGGCATGATAGCACCATCATTGTCCGGGCCACTTGACTTCGCAAAAGCCATCTCAATCGAAGGACACGAAGGAGGGTTGTACGACGCGGTGTTTTTGCCCCAAAAAGCCGTTTGGTTAACCGGAGGGCGTGACGGACATATTCGCGTTTGGTCAACAGAAGGCAAAGCGCTGCTCGCCACTCCAGCGCATGAGGCTGCCATTTACCGTATCGCTGTGCATGGGAATCTTGTCTACACTGCAAGTCGTGACAAAACAGTTAAATCGTGGAACGTCGGTGACTTATCCTTTGTTTCCAAATGGAGCCACATGAATGGTGGAGCAAAGCGGTCGGTCAACGCACTCACTATTGGAGGCACGAACCAAGATCAGTTGCTGTCGGCTGGAGATGATCGTATGATTCGTATCCTTCCGATCAACGCATAGTCCGCCAATGATTACCACGCAATGGGACTTTGACCATGGAGAACAAGCCAATCATTGGACCGACTGAATGGTTTGGACCCCCAAAAACCTCGGTACGCAGACAACGGACTGGGGTGTGGTGATTCCAACACCAAGTGATTAGAACGGTGCACAAATACCGCCTTCTTTTGCGCCTCTTTCCCCCACAAGACGAATACCACAGGTTTTTCAAGCTCACACAATGCCTTGAACAGCCCGGTCGTCAACTCCTGCCAACCCAAATCATGATGCGAGCCCGGTTCACCTTCTCGCACGGTCAAGACGTCGTTCATTAAAAGCACCCCTTGGGCTGCCCAATGGGCCAAGACACCTTGACCCTTCGATAAGCCATCCATAGGCCAAGCGCGCTCCAAATCAGACTCGTACTCTCGTACGATGTTGCGCAGTGATGGCGGCCAATCCACGCCCTGCTTCACAGAAAACGCTAGTCCATCAGCTTGCTCCAAGCTGTGGTAAGGGTCTTGACCACAAATCACGACTTTCACTTCAGCAGGTGTGAGCCCGTGGAATGCTTTGAGCTCGTTTCCTTCGCTCGGAAAGCAACGATATTTCAATCGCTCCAGCCGCAATGCCGCCTCGAGTCTCTTCCAGTCAATTTCCACACCAACTGAAGCTAAAGCACTGGTCCAGATTGAATTAAATTGTTCTTTCATTTTACGCTGCGGCCATTTCGAAGTCAAAATTCGCCTGCATGGGACTCGTTTCCAATCTTCGTTGTGAAAAACATGGGAAACGTCGCAGTAAAAATGCTTTTTTGATAGCATCGGAACAGGTATTTTTGTCCATTCCTTTTCCAAAAAACCGCGTGCGAGCGCTGAAAATTTCTCCCTTTGCCGTTAGCCTATTCATCACTTAGAGAAAAATTAGAAGCCAACCAAGGGAAAAACCTTTACGGCTACCAAGAAGCGGCCATCAACAATTTGATGAGCCGGATGGATAAGTTTCCAGAGCGTTACAACCTCTTGTTTCAATTGCCGACGGGAGGTGGCAAAACGGTCATCTTTTCGGAATTGGCCAAGCGCTACATCCTAGAAACAGGGAAGCGGGTGTTGATTTTGACGCACCGAATTGAGTTATGTGGCCAAACCAGTCGCATGCTCAACGACATAGGGATTCCGAACAAAATCATCAACAGCAAGGTCAAAGAGCTCGAAGAAGAAGACGATCATTGGTGTTTCGTTGCCATGGTGGAGACCCTCAACAACCGCCTGAATGACGAGCGTATTGGATTCGAAAACTTGGGATTGGTCATCATTGACGAAGCGCACTACAACAGCTTTCGAAAGCTCTTTGGGTATTTCTCGGAGCAAATCATTCTGGGGGTCACTGCCACTCCGCTCAGCTCAAACATCAAACTCCCTCTCAAAGACAATTACAACGAATTGCTAGTAGGTGAATCCATTTCATCCCTCGTCGACCAGCAGTTCCTCTCCAAGGCTACCACCTATAGTTACGACGTGAATTTGCGATCCTTGAAGATTGGCATCAACGGCGACTATACCGTGAGCAGTTCTGAGCGGCTCTACGGAAATTATTTGATGCAAGAGAAACTGCTTTATGCTTACGAGGAAAAGGCCAAAGGGACGAAAACCTTGATTTTCAATAACGGCATCAACACTTCTAAGCAAGTGCAAGCGATGTTTGAGGAGGAAGGGTATGATTGCATGCACCTCGACAATACGCACAGTGAAAAAGAGCGCGAGGAAATTCTGGAGTGGTTTGACAAAAAGGAAGATGCCATTCTCAGCTCGGTCTCCATCCTGACGACGGGCTTTGACTCACCATCTGTTCAAACCATTATTCTCAACCGCGCAACCAAATCCCTCACCCTGTACCATCAAATGATCGGACGGGGCTCGCGTGTACTTCCGAAGAAAAAAACATTCAATGTCATAGACCTGGGAAACAACGCTCGTCGTTTCGGTCTTTGGGAAGCCCACATCAATTGGACCGAAATTTTCAAATCGCCCAATTCCTTTATCGAAGGGTTGTACACGGATGAAGAAATCGAAGATGAATTCGTTTTTGAATATTCCGATGAAATGATGGAAAAGCTCCAAGGAGGCCCAGACCCTGATTTCAATATGGCCGAAACCTATGTTGAAGTTACGCGAGATGGAGGCCGACCGAAAGAAGCCATTGAAAAGAGCATTCAGCATCATGTGGAAATCATTCAATACGTCTGCGACGATTTTTGGGATGCCATGTCCCTTGCCAAAGAATTAGAAGGAGACATCACTTACCGCATCCGGCTGTACTCGAAATGCATTGCAAAAACCACTGAGAATTATAAAAACTGGCTCAAGGAAGAGTACAACCGAAAACTTCAAAGTGCACTTCGCTCGGCTTTCGTGACCAGCGATCAGGAAAGCTGATGACATCGATGTTTCCATCTTCGAAGTCAACAGGCGTGAATTAAGTTCTTACAAATACAAAACCGCTCGCCAAACTTCGCTATTTATCCGGAATTTTCGTCAACTGTGATGACGCTGTATTTAGACGCTTTCGGAGCGATTCTTTTGAACCTTGCCTTGATTTTATTTGTTGCCAAGGCGACGTATAATACGCGCACCATTGAAACGCGAAACCCGGCACTCTTTTCCCATTATCGCTTGCCGATTCTCCGATTCTCTTTGGCCGTATTGATTGTTCATTGGTGCTACTTGGTCGTTCTCACCTTGGCCTTCCCCATTGAAGCCTTTGATGCTCTGAGCTCTTCCGTTGGTCCTTTCGTGATTACAGCGCTTGTCATCGTCTGCGGAATCAGCTATGCCGGATTACTCCGGAAATATGACAAACCTCCCAATGTGACGAAAAACGCCTTAATTCAAGAGCAATTGCTCCTCCAGAACGTCTCCCAAACGCAACGAAACCTATCCCTCCAACGGAAGGTTAAAGACGCAAGAAGATTGAATCTGAAATCTCAAATGAATCCACATTTCTTGTTCAATGTTTTGACGGGAATCCAACACTTGCTCATGCGGAATGAAAGCGAAAAAGCCAGCTTGGTTTTTAGCAAATTTAGAAAGCTGCTACTGATGGGATTCCTATCCCATGACCAGGTCATTGGGTCATTGCGACAAGAAATGGAACACATCGACCATTACTTGGGACTGGAAGATATTCGGATGGAGAAAAAAATCGCGGTCCGATGGAAGATAGAACCTGATGTTTATCCCGATCGCACACCATTTCCGCTGTTTATTTTGCAGCCATTGGTGGAGAATGCCATTTGGCACGGCTTGAGCAGCCAAACAGTGTTGGAACCTCAACTCCACATCAAAGTTGCATGGCTTGATGAAGGGCTGGAAATCCAGGTCCAAGATAACGGGATTGGCTTGCAGAATTCAAGCAACAAAAGTGGTTCCACCGGGCATCGTTCGCGAGGAACAGCAATCGTTCATGAGCGACTCAGCCTTCTGCATCACCCAGGTTCCTTCAAAATGATGGACATGCCTCCCAGTCACCCATTTGACTCAGGTGTCACAGCATTCATTCGACTGCCGCTTTGGAGCCTCGAACCCGAATGGAACGAGCTGGAAAAAAGAAAGGCAGGTTAACCTTTGGACAAAAGCAATCGAGGTTGTGGCTCGATATCCAATGGAAAGGATTTCCCTGTCTCGTTCAATTTGGCTCCTGCCATCGCTATCATCGCCGCATTATCGGTGCAAAACTCAAACGGAGGAATGTGGACTTTCCATCCGCTTTCCTCTTCTTTGGAAAGCAGAAGCTTCCTGAGCCCAGAATTTGCGGACACTCCTCCGGCAATCGCAACTTCTTTAACACCTGTTTCATCCACCGCTTTTTGAAGCTTTTCCATGAGAATGCCCAAGATTGCTGCTTGAACACTCGCTGCAATATCATGCTTATTCGAACCTACAAAATCGGGGTCCTTTTGCTGTCCTTGCTGCAAAAATTGCCAGATTTGGGTTTTCAACCCACTGAAGCTCATATCCAACCCGGCAACTCTAGGCCGTGAAAACTGGAACCGTTTCGAATCACCTTCTCGGGCCAATCGATCCAACACAGGTCCTCCGGGGTATGGAAGCCCCATGAGCTTCGCCACCTTATCGAACGCCTCTCCCGCCGCATCGTCCCTCGTCTCGCCCAACACTTCCATGTCCAATGCACTTTTCACCTTCACAAGCTGGGTATGACCGCCCGAAACGGTCAAGCATATGAACGGAAATTCCGGATTGGACGTTGGTCCTAAAAAATGAGCCAGCACGTGGGCTTGCATGTGATTTACTGGAATTGACGGGATGCCGTGCGCCCATGCCCAAGACTTTGCAAAGGCCACGCCCACGTGCAAAGACCCCATCAATCCAGGGCCGTAGGTGTACGCAACGGCACTCAGGTCGCTTGGCGTGATATTCGCTTGATTCAGCGCTTCGGTCAGCGTTGGAACGATATTTTGAGCGTGTGCTCGACTGGCAAGCTCAGGAACAACACCCCCATATTTTGCGTGAACCGATTGATTTGCAATCACGTTAGACAGCACCTCATTTCCTCGGATTACGGCAACTCCCGTATCATCACAGGAAGATTCGATAGCGAGAATGTAGCGAGGTTGTGGCATGATTTCTGCGCTAAAATACGCAGGCAAATTGCTCAACGTGTATTTTCACACCGCAAACATGGCCATTTCCAGATCCAAATTTAGAATCATACCACTCGCGCTCTTGTTCCTCTTAATAGTGGCAGGTGCTTTGGTTCAAATGCCCAACGTACAGACTCAAGCCATCCGTTCTTTGGTCCTTCCAAAATTGGAGAGCACCCTTGGAATCGAGCTAAGCGTCGGACAGTGCCATTTGGATTGGTGGAATCAAAAACTGACGCTAAAAGGGGTTTTGGCGACGGAAGGCGAGATGGCATTGGTCAGCGGTGAAAAACTCACCATTCAGTGGCATGGCAGCGGGATCACGCCAGAATGGCACCGAATCGACTCCATTAGCCTTGAAGGAACCCGCATACAAACCACGAATTTTAAAAACTGGCTGACCGTCCAACAAACGCAAGGAGCACAAGAAGCATCTCAGCACGAAAAACCAGATGCAACGCGGGGTTTTAGTGTGGATCACTTCAGTATCTTCAGCCTCAAAGGAGCCGAAGGACAGAACACCACCGTGCTCATCGACGAAGCCCATTTTCAAGACATTGATTATCAAAACAAATCGTTTGAACTGCCCTTAAACAGTTTGAATGGGACTGCCTTTCTCCCCATAACCCTAGCAGGGAATGAAACCTCTTTTCCCGTTCATGTGGAGAACCTCACTTCTTTCGTGCAAGGCAACGATTCAACTTGGTCCATTGAAAGACTCTCGGTGGAAACTTCGCTGTTTCACGGAAATATTGATGCAATGGCGGCATCCGAAGAGTGGCTGGTCCAAATGCAACTCAATAAATCTGCGGATCTCAGTGCCTTAAAGGTGCCGCCAATCGCTCAAGAAATCCTACAGTCCGTCATTAAGGCTCCGGAAACGACCGAAATCAGTGGAAGAGTTTGGATCGACACGAGTACCCTTGCCATCCAAAGCGCCATTGCAGTCCATGGAATCTCCGCAATCGGCACTGTCACTGATTCCCTGGGCTTTGCACTCGATCCCAATGGAAAGTGGGAATCCACTGGTTCCATCTCCGTAGAATGGCAAAATATTGAGGAAAAATTGACGCCCATTCTTGGCGAATTTCCGCTGCCCGTCCTCGAAAACTGGGCGGACCAAGAACGTTCTTCGTTGCTTACATGGAAAGTGGACCCGTACGACCAGCAATTTCTGCTTGACCTCCCCCTCTCTGCAAACAGTAAATTGGAGTGGAGCATGACCGGCACTGAACCATGGACGCCTGAAGCTTATAATGGTTGGATCCAAAATATTGCGCCAGCGCATGGGGATGACAATGCCCTCTCCTGCCGAATTAGTGGTCGATTGAGTGCGACGATAAACACCCTTGATCTCGAGACCCGTCAAGGCAAGGTTGACCTTTTAAAACTGACTGCCGTTCATCATCCCCAGCATGGAAGCAACGAACAACAAATGGAGGCAACGTGGCAATCTCAAACAAGCACGTTCCCAATCCACGGTGATTGCAACCTGAATTTCACCGATTCAACCTGGCGGTTTACAAGCCACGCCGAATTGGAAGGAATCCAATCCTTAGGATTGCCATCCTCCAAAGATTGGTCCCTGTTCGCAACATTGAATCTCCGTGCTTCTGGCAATCGTCAAAATAAATGGCAGGGCGTTTTGGAAACACGCAACATTAGCCTGTTGGAAAACAATCGACCCATTGCATTCAATCGGCTGGATGCCATCCTCAAGAATAGCCGCGATCGGATTCAATTGGAATGGCACTCTGACCTTACAAACGGCAGTGCTTCCGCCAGCAACGATGCAACGGCATGGGAAGAATGGGTGGCTCACCTCATCAAAACGGACAAACCTCACGCGCCTCTGCCTTTCCTTGAATTCGATGGTTCATTGCTCAATTTCAAGCCCATCAGCCTCATCGCAGGACTCCCTTTTGATCTCGCGCCTCATTCCAGCTTTTCCGGCACATCGGATTCGGACACCTTGCGCATTCTAGGGCAAACTCCCATCCTCGCGGCTTCACAAATAATGGGTCACGCGCTCGAAGTGAATTGCACCATCGCTGACCGCGGTTCTCATTTTCATTTGCAGATCGATTCTGTAGCCTCAGGGGAATCCCCGATTGCATCGGAAGTGACCGCCAACATCACTGTTGGAAAGGAATGGACCGGATCCATCTCGTGGAACGAGGGCAGCAGCGGAAGGAATTCGAATCTTGCCTTTCAATCAACGCCTCCCAATGAAGCGCAAGGAGCATTGCGGTTAACGGATGTACGATGGCCATTCTATGACCAAACCTTAAACCTCGTTCAACCCGCGGATTTGATTCGGTGGGGAGGGAATGAATCCGTAGCAGGTGCAAAAAACCAGGGCTCTGTCGCTCTTCAATCTGAAGATTGGACAATTACAGGCAGGGCATACAAAAACATGGATTCGCCATGGGTTATGGAAGTGGAGTTGGATGCAAAAGAATTCTCTGATTCGCTCGAATGGTTGATTCCCAATACGCACATGGAAGCCATATCTGCACGATTAATTGCGACAGGCGATTACAACAATCCTAAGGCTGCATTGAATCTAACGGCGGAACGCATTGAATGGGAAGGCGAGTCCATCACGGACCTCACTTTTTTTGGAACCGGCTCACAGCAGCAGTCATCCTTTCAAACGCAAGGAAAATGGGGAGATGGACTCGCTAGCGGTTCGGGAACGTTCGGGTGGGCGAATAATCCCTTTATTCGCGCCGATTGGGACGTCACAGGCATTGAACTGAATGGAATCAACAAGCTTTTGCCCAAAAACACTTTGAGACTCAGTGGCGAAGTCGCTGGCCAATTGAAAACAGTTTGGAATGGCAATTCCACGGCGATAACGGGGCAAATCCAAACTGACTCGCTCCTTACTTTCGTTCCAGCCCTCGGAACCGAGTATACCATTGAAGCTGATCTTGGCATCACACCCGAATCCATCCAAATCAACCAAGGGAGCATCCGAGATCGAAGGGGTGCAAAGGCGACGTTGAATGGCACTGCCTACCACAACGCATTCAAGGATTGGAATTTAGACTTCGGGATTGATGCGACTTCCGCTCCTATCGAACTGATGAACCTACCGCCAAAAGAGGCGGCTTATTTTTACGGCGCGGGATTCGGCACCGGAGACATCAACATCGCTGGGTACGGCTCTGAATTGCTCATCGAGGCATCCATTTCGGCCGATTCCGGCACCGATTTTGCACTGCCTTTGGACGTTATCAGTGACGCCACCTACGCCCAATTCATCCAATTCAAAACAACCGAAATCACCCCGAAACCCGCTACCAAAGCAGGCGATTTCTCCAACGTTGTATTGAACATTGGACTTGACCTGAACCCCAAGGCCATTGCTCGGATTGTATTCAACCAAAGCACAGGGGAAGAGATTCGCGGAAGAACGGAAGGACACCTCGATGTACGCGTGAACGATTTTGAAGAAATCGCATTGAATGGATCCTTGCAGATCATGGAAGGAACGTACTTTTTTACCCTGCAAAATCTGATCAATAAAACCTTCAAAATCCAGCCTGGCGGCACGCTTGAATGGTTCGGAGACCCTTATGCTGCGCAAATCGACGTACTGACCTCTTTTGAGACGCGCGCGCGATTGAATCCCTTGCTTCCTGATGAAACTGACTTGCCAGGTCGTGTTCCAGTGGAGCTACTCTTGTCCCTCAATGGCGGGCTGTTTCAGCCAGAAATCGGATTCAACATCCGTGTTCCTGAGGCTGATTCACGCCTAGAGGCTCTGATTCAAGGTGCGTTATTGAATGAAGAAGAAATGCAGCGACAGGCGCTCAGTTTACTGGTCGTCAATCAATTCATTAGCCAGGATCCCTTGGCAAGTGCGCTGGGTGGATTTCAGGGAACCGGTCAAAGTTCCGCTTTCATCGCCAATCAATTGGGCCATTGGATTTCACAAATTGCACCTGGAATGGACCTCGGATTGGATTATTCCAACGACAATCTCAGTGGTGAACAAGAGTTGGCACTTGCGCTGAGCACCCAAATGTTCAACGAAAGATTGCAGCTGGAAGGTGCCTTTGGAGCCCAAAGCAGTGGGCAAATGTCCACAGATGACATACAAATTCAAGATGTGACCATCAGCTATGACCTCGACTCGAAAGGTCAATATCAAGTAACCGGACAATCCAAGAGCAATCAATCCATGATGAATGCCCTGGACGGTTCCAGCACGCAAGGCGTCGGGATTCGCATAAGGCACGAATTCAATCATTGGGGAGATTGGAAAACTGAATCTTTCTCGCGCGACCAGCCTTGATTACATTGCATGAAAATAAAAGGATATGAACCCACTACGAAACGCCGCACTTCTCTTCGCACCCCTGGGACTCTGGTTCTCGGCAAGTGCACAAATTAGCATTGGAAGCTCAGACTTGCCACAACCCGGCGTGACCTATGACGTGGTCAACACGGCCGTGACGGACTTCAATCTCACTGCCATTGACGGAGCGAATGCCACTTGGGATGCATCGGACCTAATTGCATTGGGAGATGCCCCCATTTCACCTGTCGACATCAATGATGCATCCATCACAGCCGCCTTGGTGTTCAACAGCCCCTTCAATTCCGCCTATCAGTGCGATTACTATTTGCCAACCGTTTTTCCGGATTTGGGAGTTGAATTGCCTATTCCGCTCGATGGGTTCAATAATTTTTATCAAACGGATGGCGGACATTTCGCCATTGCTGGAATTGGCTTGAGCGCGGCAGGGTTCGATTTACCTGTGGCTTACGACGACATCGATGAATTTTTCCCCATTCCGTTCAGCTTTGAACAATCGTTTGAAAGCTCAGCTGCATTCGAATTGAATCTGGAAGGCATATTGTCTTACGGATTGGATCAAACACGAACTGTCACGGCAGATGCTTGGGGAACACTCATTCTTCCCGGTGGTTCCTTCGAAGTTCTGCGCACCCGGACCCAATTGAATGCGACAGATGACATTTACATCGAGCAATTGGGAGAGCCATTCGAGTTGGAACGGGACCAAGTCATCTACCAATGGTGGGGAGCTGGCACAGGGGTCCCCCTCTTGGAGATCACTGAAATTTTTGGCACTCCAGCATTGGCCACTTTTCAAAATGTCGCGGGATCAAATGAAATCACTTCGTTCGAATCTGCTGAATTTTCAATCCATCCCAATCCGATATCATCCGGCCAAGTGCTGATAATTGGCAGCGCACCTCAATCGTATTCGATTCACGATGCGCAGGGAAGGAAGATTTCAAGCGGAAAATCATCAAGGGTTGAAGTCCCAAGTCACTGGAGCAAAGGAAACTACACCGTAGTTGTCGCAGGTAAAGCGCAGCATTTCGTCATTCAATAGCACCTAACAGAATGCATAACGGTTGAAATTGCTTGGGCTCAGATGATTCCGTCTTCTTCGAAGGAATCAATCTCCATTCCAATGTGCTTGTCGTACCATTGATCCAGCGCCCATCCTTTCGCAATTTGGGGGTTTCTGAAAATTCGGAATGGCACGGTTGGGCGAAACAATGCCCATCGAATGCGATCTCGCATCACAGCAATGGAAGAAGGCAATACGACCGCCCGTGCGGAAACGTTCACCATGGCCTCTTCAGATCCTAACCATGCCAGCGCCTCATGCTCGACCAATGCAGCATTTCTAGGAATCAGGACAAGTACCGGACCTCTATCGTCGGCCAATAATTCCCTTCTGGCTTGTTCGACCCGTTTCATTTGATTCAAATCGAGCACTGCCTCTTCGTGAAAGCGAACCGTGTACAGTCCCATTGAAAGCTCAATGGTTGCATCTTGAAGTTTTGTCGTAAGGGTGTGCTCCATCTTAGAAGGGAAAATCGGATGCGCTCAGTCGCAGTAAAAATCAGAAAAAGGATTCGGAGTACAAAAATTCAGATCATAGGTTGAGGGACCCTCGATCAAATATTCCAGAGATGCCGTTGTGCAACCAATTCCATACACCCCTTGCGTTGAACGTGCAGCGAATAATCCAAGCCCACCGTTGATGTTGGTATATTCCGGACGCTCTTGAATCACACCGGTAATGGGTGAATTGATCTCTAAGTAGGTGGAAAGCTCCTCATTCGCCACCGTCAATTCAAAATCCAACACCCGCGCAATTTGAACTTCTTCATCCCACACTCCAAGTACTCGGGTTACGAATGGATCTGCTTCCAACTTGGTCGCGAGCGTCGTGAAAAACCGCTCTCCGTTCACCTCCTTTTGCAACACGTCTCCTCCTCCATCATCCGGTGCATTCAACGTCCCAATGGGCCACTCGATGATGCGCTCTTCTTCCGACAAAAGGTCCGTATGCTCTTCATCGTTCCATGTGCGCTCGGTCACGTGGATGAGAATCATCGCATCGTATCTGCTCGCCCCTGCCGTTGATGACCATTTGAAAGTCAAATCTGGAAACGTCGTTTGAAACCCAACACTGGCCAAACCCAATTTGAAATTGGTAACTCCCGGGGGGGGTTGCGTGATATTGCCAATCTGTTCCGCAATCATATTGGTTGAGGACGACACATCATCTTCTCCTTCAATCGCAATGGCTAAATCGTATTCGGCGTCCGTATCGAGGCCGCCCTCAGGAATGAAATACCACATTTGCTGCTCTGGACCGAAGAAAATTCCTTCTGCCGATTTGTTTTGAATCGTGGTATCCAAAAGCGCCCATGAACGGTTTTGGCCGTTGACACGCTCGGTGATGCCCACCGATAAATCTTCTGCAGGATACTCGCTGCTATCGGCAATCATTGCCGCATCAAATTGATTACCAGTACCCAGCCATGTTCGATTGACCCGAACCCATTGGGTGTCTTGCTGTGCATCCAGCAACCCGAAGACTACGGCTGTCTTTTGGTAAGGCGCATTGAGCTCAATATCCGTTGAACAGCTGCTCATCGCCAATATCAACAAACCGCAGAACGCTGAAAGACCCGTCAGCGTGGCTTTTAGATTGAGTTTCGTTTTCATGCAGGGGTCGATGGTTTCAGTTTCGGGTACGAAGATAACCCCAAGAGAAAGGAAATGGTATCCACGCCATCCGCATAATCCCAAGGCTGAGGGGATTGTGTCGCACCGAAAGGAACGACCGGCACAGAGAGCCCACTCGGCTGTTCTGGGTTTTTGACAGTTGCGCATTGTAACTGATTGGCATTCAATTCCAAATGTTTATGGAGTGCCGCTTCATCAGAATAAAACTCATAGAACAAGGCACCTACTGGGCTTAAAAAGGCTTTATCCTCCTTGAGCAGTACAAATCCATTCTCAAGCAGCGGAACTTGATTCAGTAACCATACGGCTTTGTGATAATCATAATTGTTCGCGTATTTATTGTGATTCGCTAGATGGGACCATTCTACCCAAACATTGAATAATCGGTCGAGGTCAAACCCCTCCGGCAGATAGAGTTTCGTAACGCTACGGCACCCCATACCAAAGTACTGAAATACGTCATTACCAAGCGCGCGGATGTCCGCTTCTGTTTCCGAACCGTCGAGAATAGCAATGCTGGTGCGTTGGCTTCTCAAGACGCTGGGTAAATCGCTGAAGTAGTATTCAAAATAACGGTTCGTATTCGCACTTCCTGTTGCAATCACGGCGTCTACATTGTTCATCTTCCCTACCACCCATTCCACCTGGAGCTTTTCGCCGTCCGGCAAAAATCCTTGCCAAGCTTGCATGACCGCCGTGATCAAAACGGCGTCCGATGAACTTGCCTTGATCACCGCCTGATGACCTGCAATGATGGTGCTCAACGCATCATGCCAACCGACCAATGGAAGATTTCCGGCCAACACGAGGCCTACTCGTTTCGTTTCCACCGGTTCCTCCGGAATATCGTAGCGACCCAGCCATTCTGCCATGACGGTTGGAGCGAGCATCTCGCCGCATGCCTTCATCGCCATTTTACACGCGTCTTCGGTGAACCATCTGTTCTCTATTTCCGCCTTGGACAACAGGGATTTGTTGTTCGGACCTTCTAGCGGAATCTCACCTCGCAACCAGGCGCCGAGTTGAACAAGAGCCGTTTCCAATGTGTTCCTCATTTTGGTGTGTATCTTCACGCCAAATTTACGTACCAACCTCAGACCGAAAGAAGCAATGGCCATTATGATCACAGACGAGTGCATCAACTGCGGTGCATGTGAACCTGAATGCCCCAACAACGCCATCTACGAAGGTGGAGCAAACTGGCAATTTGCAGAAGGAACAGGCTTTCAAGGAGCCGGTGTACACCCCACAGTCGGAGAAGTGCAGGCAGAAACCGAGAATGAGCCCGGCAGCATGGACGTCTACTACATCGCACATTCGAAGTGTACCGAGTGCGTAGGGTTTCATGACGAACCACAATGTGCGGCCGTCTGCCCCGTAGATTGCTGCGTCGATGACCCTGATCACGTGGAGTCCGAAGAAGTTCTGTTGGCCAAAAAAGCCTTCATGCATCTCTGAGGGTAGCAATGAAATCCAATCAAACCCGTTGTAAGCTTATGAGGCTCGGCGCAAAAAAATTGGTATTCCTGTTGATCTCGTGCTCAGTCTTCTCCACAGGATTCGCACAAAATCGAAAAGCATCCTCAAACGGTCAGTCCCTGCAGGACGCCACCACCATTCCATACTTGCTAACGTTGCACGAGCGCATCGTTCAAGCCGCAAATGATAGTGTCCGTCTCCGAGCGCACCAGGACTTACTCCAAGAAATGACAGCTGCATTCGAAACAGCCGACTTTTGGTCGCTGGATTCGGATTCATTGGCACAGCGGATTGGAATCGTCTCTTCTGGTGAGGGACGAAATCGCTTGGCAATAATCACTTGGAACGTAGAGTTTGAAGATCGAACAAACAGGTATGGAGGCATTGTGCTGACACGCTCCAGTGACGATGAACAATTGGTGACGCCGCTCACATTCAAAGCTCCTAACTCCCAGCGAAACAAATTGGACCCAAAGAACCGGTACAGCCAAAAAAATTGGCCAGGTGCTATTTATTACGACATTCTGGCTCGCAAGCAGGGCAGTCGGACAGTTTATACATTGCTGGGATGGGATGGCGCGGATGGAACACGGAACCGAAAAATCATCGAGACGCTGAGCGTGAATGGCAACCGCATCAAATTTGGGCTTCCCATCATTGACATCGGGAGAGCATCGGTGAAACGTCATATTCTCGAATACAATGACGCCGTCTCCACGACCCTCAAGTGGCGCGAAGACATGGAAATGATCGTCATGGATCATTTGAGCCCATCCGATCCGGCAATGGCAGGATTTACAGCGTTTTACGGTCCCGACTTTACTTACGACGGATTTTTCTGGCACCGCAACCATTGGGTGTTGAAAGAAGACATTGAGGTGCGCGATACCGAACTCAACGCGCCATGGAACAACCCTCGAAGATGGCGCCAGAGATCGCGCAATTGATTTTGGCTAAGAAGTGTATCTTCGTTCGATGAAAATAAAATTTTCGTCTCACCTCGCGCTCATTCCTGCTGTGTCTATTTGCTTCTTGCTTATCAACGACGCTGCTCGAGCACAAAATGATATTCCCGTCCCTTCCGAGAGTAAAGAATCCCTCAAAGATTCATTGCCGTCTTCCCCACTATCCTTTGAGGAATTTTTGGCCGATTCACTCCGAATGGATTCTGCTCGAAAAGTTCAAACAGAACGCCAGGCAAACCTGAGGAAAGAGTTAAATGCATTGTCCCGGACAACCTTGGGAGAAGAAGTGCTTCAGTGGAGTCACTCCATGGACATCGAAGTTCAACGCGCTGGAAAAACCATTGCCCAACGCTTCTGGTTTGACGCGAATCTGAATGACGGTCCATTTCTTTGGCTTGGGGACACGCTACGCAGCGAAGAATGGCTTTGGTTCAATGCGGAACAACGTCGCATGGCCACCTTGTTTTTGAATTCAGGACAAGGGAACTACATATCCAAGCGGTTGGCTGAAATGAGCAAAATGATGGGCAATGGCACTGAAATTGCCTCAAAGAAGTCCGACCCATGGAAGCTAGAAAAAGAGGGCGCAGAGTCGTTTTACAGCCTTCAAACCGAACAAGGCGAATACCGTCTCACGGTCGGAGAAAAAAATCCAACGCAAGCGAGCGCCACGGTAAACTGGCTCAAATTGCAGCCCATAGAGGGAATTATGTTGCCTGCAGCGGCTAAAAAGCTCCCCATTCAGTCGCTTTCACTCAGCGACGCCAACGGCAGAACAACTTACGCCTTCAAAGTGCTGGTCAACAGGGATTTAGACCCCAAATTCGAGGTGGATCTGTCGGCCATTCACGTCAATGATCCGGAACGAAGCCTGAACGTCATTGCCAAGGAGTGGGCGGAAAAGAATAAAGTGAGAGAGACGGAAGAATAATGCTCGGATGGGCTTCGCTTCTCAGCGAAATGCGCGTTCACCAATCCACACTTCCGTTGCCCCGCTCCCATATTCTCTTGGGTCAGCGGAACGACAACTGCAATCTGGGTAATACGAATCTACACGGCTCCAAATTTGATGCCGCAGCACACCTTGACCAATCCCATGGATGAACACTAATTTTTTCATCCGCTGGCGAATCCCAATTTGGAGCATGCGTTCGAAATGAGACAACTGGAGCTCGAGCATTGTGGTCGGGTCCAATCCCACCTGCGAATCCACAATCGCATGCATGTGCAAATCAATCTCCATATCTGATCGATTACTCGCACGGTCATTCGCCTCCTTGTATTTGGTCTTGAAATCATTCTCCAAACGCTTTTTGTGCTCCGGTGAAACGTCCTGCTGCACGATTTCAAGCACCGAAGGAACAACGCGCTCGTAAGCCATTTTTTCTTCCTTCGCATCTGCTATAATGAGCAGGCGTCCCGATTCGTAGGGGTACTCAAAGCCATTTTCATCTTCCACCATCACGCTCGTCTCTGAAATGACTTGGGTGACCACCCCTTGGCCCACTTCATCCAAAAAACGAACTTTTGCTCCAACTTTTAGTGCTTTCAATCCCATCTGCGCGAAATTACGCATCCCGCACCTTAAACCTGATGCCATGAGCAGCTCTTTATCCTCATTTCGCCTGATCCGACCCAATGCAATCTCAGCCATTTTTGCCACTATCGCATTGACTTTTGCCCCGCTGGTCAACGGGCAGATCGACATTAAAACGAAACAACTTACCCGCATCGATGACGCGATGCTTCGCGCCGTAAGCTCAATGAATCTGCCCTCTATATCCGTGGCAATCGTTCAGGACGGAACGTTGCTGTGGAGCAATTCTCACGGCCTGTTGGATACACAGACACTGGCAAAAGCTACTCCTGACGCCCGTTACGCAGTGGCTTCCAATACCAAAGCCTTCACAAGTGCCGCTTTGGCGCAATTGGTCGATGCCGGAAAAATCAACTGGGATGATCGCGTCACGGACTACCTGCCCAGTTTCAAGCTCTACGACCCCTACGTGACCTCAGAATTGAGGATTCGGGATTTGTTGTGCCATCGATCTGGACTGGCCACGTTTTCCGGTGATTTGTTATGGTACGGTTCCAGCTGGACATCGGACGAAGTATTGCAAAAAGCCCAATTTCTGAAACCGACGAGCTCGTTTCGAACCGAATTCGGCTACCAAAACATCCTCTTCATCGCTGCGGGAAAAATCATAGAGGTCGTTACTGGCCAAACCTGGAAAAATTGCATTCAAGACTCCCTTCTTTCCCGTATCGGAATGACTCAATCCATTCTCAGCGTAAGTGAGCTGGGAGATGGAGCACCGCAAGCGTTACCGCACAATGAAACAGCCGACGGCGGTCAGGTTCCCATCCAATGGGTAAACTGGGACAACATGGCTCCTGCTGGTGCCTTAATCGCCAGTGTTGAGGAAATGGCCAAGTGGATGATCGTGCAGCTGGATAGCGGCCGGGTTAGCAACCAAACCATTTGGAATCCGCAACGCACACAAGAAATGTGGACGATGCACACTCCCATTCCTGTATCAAGTTGGTACCGATCCAAATTGCCTTCCATGCACTTTCGCGGTTATGGTCTGGGCTGGGAAATGACCACCTTGCACGGCCGGAAAATCGTCGGACATTCAGGGGGCTATGATGGCATGATCTCACGTCAAATGCTGGTGCCTGAAGAAAAAATCGGCGTGTTTATCGTCACCAATACCAACAGCTCTGTCCCCTGGGCGCTTGGCTACGATATTTTAGACGTTTTGCTCGATCAAAATACTGATTTCAATTTGCTCACCTTCTTGGAAGAAAACAGAGCTTCCGAATCCGAAAAACAAGCAAAGGAAGCCGACATACTCGCGTCAACACGCATCAAGGGCACCGCTCCTTCGCATGCCATAGCCGATTTCGCAGGAACATACACAGACCCCATGTACGGCACCATAGAGGTTGCGGAAAGTGATGGTGCATTGCAGCTTCAATTCATCCAAACGCCTTTGTTCCGGGCTGAATTGAAACATTGGCATTACGATACGTTCCAGTTGAATTGGTCCGAACAGATGATGCTGCCGAGCGGAATGGTTCATTTCTCAGTAGATGCCTCAGGAAAAGTTCAATCCCTCGACGTAGATGTTCCAAACCCCGATTTTGATTTTACTGAGCTTCATTTTATTCGGAATTAACTGCCATCAAACAAAGAATAAATCGTACCTTAATCCACTGTTAATGAAATACTTTAAAATCATTACATCAATGTTTTTATCACTTAAATTTAGGTGGGAACTTCGGAGCTTTATGTGTGTACTTGCGGCGCCAACTCTATTGGTTTCCAATGCTTTTGCCCAACCCGATGCACCAGAAGGCCTCAACTCCGAGGCGCTAAGAACATGGCTCAAAACGGAATGGTACAACCCTTATTTTAATGATTTAGGCTACAACGGTGCACGAACACAAATGTTTGGATACACGGATGAGTTAAACAGTACCATTCACTGTATTTACACGGGTTTTGAGCAACCATCTGAATTTACCACCTACCTCGATCCAATCAATACGGAGCACATCATTCCACAAAGTTTCTTCGGTGGGATCTCTCCAATGAAATCAGATTTATTCAATATTCGCCCTTCCCACGGAAGTGCCAATTCATCCAGAGGAAACTCCCCTTACAGCGAGATCGCCGATGAAAACGCACAATGGTATGGGACCAACGCGAGTGGCGCTTACGTGACGCAAAGCAACGTTCCGGAGGACCCTGAGAATTGGTCAAAACGATCGGGTTCTCTCTGGGAGCCCAAGGAAGATGTCAAAGGAGACATCGCCCGGAAGGTGTTTTACTTCTATACCATGTATCCAACCCAAGCGGGGGAAATATCGACTTTGGGGAATCCGGAAATGTTCTATGCATGGCACTTAGAAGATCCCGTATCTGCTTTCGAAGCCACACGTAATGACCGAATCCAAGAGGTACAGGGCAATGCCAATCCATACATCTCTCACCCCGACTGGGTGGAGACCGCTTGGTTCTGGTCGGGTGCGGTGATCAATGGATGCACCGATCCCATCGCATGCAATTATTCAGAGACGGCGAACACAGACGATGGCACTTGCTTTTACCCCGAAACGGGTTTGGACTGCGATGGCAATGCATTAGCAAGCTGTTCTTTGTTTTTCAGTGAATATGCCGAAGGCAGTTCAAACAACAAATACTTGGAAATCTACAACCCTGGTGTAGCGGAAGTTTCATTGGAAGGATACGCCCTGGCCCATACGGTCAATGCACCTGCCGTTCCCGGGACATACGAAACATGGGTTGAACTCCCAACCACAGCAACTATTGCCCCCGGGAGCGTATTCCGCGTTGTGCACTCACAAGCCACGCTGGAATTGCTCAACAACGCAGATTTCACCTACAGTAGCCTTTCCAATGGTGACGATGGTTTTGGACTGGTTTATGGGACGCCAACCGATTTCGATTTGTTGGATATCATCGGAGATTGGAACGCAGATCCTGGCAGTGGTTGGCCTGTAGCTGGCATAGACAACGCAACAGCTAACCACACATTGATTCGAAAGCCAAGTGTATTGGATGGAAACGACGGCGATTGGATTGCATCGGCCGGAACCAATGAAACAGACTCCGAATGGGTGGTCTTGGAATCCGATGACTGGTCAGATTTCGGGCTGCATTCCGCAGACGGAACTTGCAGCACTGATGTGGAAGTCATCGAGGATGTAGTGGGATGCATGTATGCTGCCGCATGTAATTTCGACCCTGCGGCGACGTTGGACAATGGCGCGTGTGATTTTATCAGTTGCGAAGTCCCTGGTTGCACGTACATGAGTGCATTGAACTTTGAACCGCTGGCCACTTTTGATGATGGAAGCTGCCTCTTTAATGACAATGTAAACACCTGTTCTTCAGACATTAATGGCGATAATCTCATCACGGTTGGCGACCTTCTCTTGCTTCTGACAGACTTCGGCGGAACGTGTCCTTAAGGCCTTTGTTTCGGGCAAGATTTAATGTTTTCAAATCCGTATCGCACCCCGTTTGCAACGGATTGAACCCTTGGCTCAAACGTCATCTGGACTCCAATATTCATGACGAAACTCGCATCAAACAATAAATAATCGTTATTTCTGTCGACGAATTGGTCTTTATCGGCTCCTAGCGCTTATATTAGGAGTCCCAAATTGTCTGACATGAGCCAAACTTGCCTAACCAGGATATTCTGGATTTGTGCGTTTTTCTATGGAGCAGTGACTCCCTTGAGCGCGCAAAGCTATCAAATGTCCATTGATATCGTAGCGGAACATGAAGGAATGGTGGACGAAGCTGATCTTACCGATCACACCACCTACCGCTTTTACATCGAAACCACCAATCCCGATGATCGGGTTTTGTCTGTTTTCGGGAATTCTGAAAAACCCACAGAAATTTTCGCGCCAGGCGGTTACTTCAACAGTATTTATGCATCCGGACCAAGTGCATCCGGAATTCCGCTGGCCGGAATTGCCCTCTATCCATCATTGACTTACGACAGTTATGTTACCATCGGAATAGAACATGAACCCGATGCTACACTGGGAGAAGCTGCGATTGAAACCGAGGAAGACATCAATCAACAATGGGTAACCAACCTATTTTCTCCATCAGCAACTTCTGGTGAAGACATTATCATGACCACGGATTTGGGAGGTGCATGGTCAGCACCAGAAACTTCTATCAATGGTTTATCAGGAGATGATTTGAAAGTATTGGTGGCTCAATTTACCAGCACTGATTGCTTGCAAGGGACCTTCCATGCGATGATTCAACCGGCCGATGGTTCAGAATCATTTGTACTCGCGCAGCAATTCAATTGCACCGAATGCGGACCCATTGGCTGCGGCGACGAGGCTGCGTGCAATTACACTCCAGGAACCCCATCTTATCCCGGGTCAGACTTGGATTGCGAATATCCTGAGCCAAATTATGATTGCGCTGGAGCTTGCCTCAATGATGCGGACAGCGACGGGATTTGTGATGAACTTGAAGTACCAGGATGCACCGATGCGCTCGCATTGAATTACGACTCCAATGCGACAGATGACAATGGTTTTTGCGCCTATGCTGAGGATTTGAATTGTGCAGATGAATCTGCGTGCAATTACCAACCCTTCGCAGGTCCCGGATACTGCCTACAAATTGAGCCATATGCCGTGCACTCCGGAATGGTCGGAACAGACGATTTGAGTGGATACACCACATACCGCATCTACGCTTTATGCGAAAACAATGATGATTTTGTCTCGAGCGTGAGTGGCGATTCTGAGTTCCCAACCGTAGTTGGAAGCTCAGGAAGTCTTTTTCAAAGTCCGTTTGGCGGTGCGTTAGGCTCCGATCAAAATCCGTCACTTTTTGCGTTTTTACCAAGTTCAGCATTCGACAGTTATGTCACCATTGGACTCACTGAAACGGCAGGTCCAGGCGAAGGGAGTATCAATACCATCACATCAGAATCCAATCCATGGAACCTTGATTTCGAAGCTGGAGAGACCCTCACCATCAACGACGATATCGGAGGAGGTTGGTACATCTTTAATGGCGAGAGCAATGGAATTGCAGGCGATGACTACCGAGTCCTGTTGGCGCAAATCACAACCGACGGCGATCTTTTTGGCAGCATGTATGTGCAGTTCTTTGTGAATGGATCACCGGCCGTTGAAGTTCGAGAATTGATTGATTTTGCCCAAGCCTGCTATGGTCCCGAAGAATTGGCTGCTTGCGAATATCCGGAGGAAAGCGTTGACTGCGATGGCAACTGCCTAGCCGACACCGACGGTGATGGAATCTGCGACGAATTTGAAGTCGCTGGATGCCAAGACGAAGCAGCCTGTAACTACAATGCCGATGCCACCGACGACGATGGTTCGTGCTTCTACAACGATGCCAGCTACGACTGCGATGGAAACTGCCTTGTCGACACCGACGGTGATGGAATCTGCGACGAATTTGAAGTCGCAGGGTGCATCAATCCTGAAGCCTGTAACTATGTTGACCCCAACCTCATCACGGATCTCGTAACCTGCATCCTAGCAGACGAAGGATACGACTGCGATGGCAACTGCCTAGCCGACACCGACGGTGATGGAATCTGCGACGAATTTGAAATTGAAGGATGCCTCGATGAAGCCTCTTGCAACTACGATGCGGACGCCACAGACATAAACTGTATCTATGCCGATGCCGGATACGACTGCGA
>Ga0209406_1000379_pt1 | contig 35931 bp, 30 predicted proteins | sample COGITO_mtgs_1204_FD_184808 | JGI IMG/M metagenome (GOLD analysis project Ga0209406, IMG submission 184808) | Pelagic marine microbial communities from North Sea - COGITO_mtgs_120426 (SPAdes) (version 2) | ecosystem: Environmental > Aquatic > Marine > Epipelagic ... | reverse complement strand
GTTGTTTTTCTTGTCATCTTTCTTATCATCCTTCTTGTCATCCTTCTTGTCATCTTTCTTGTCATCCTTCTTGTCATCTTTCTTGTCATCTTTCTTGTCATCTTTCTTGTCATCCTTCTTGTCATCCTTCTTGTCATCTTTCTTTTTATTATCGTTTTTTAACAACTCTTTTGCTAATGCATAATTGTATCTTGTTTCATCATCTTGAGGATTATTTAACAAAGCATTTTTGAATGCATTGACTGCATTTTGATAGTCTTTACTTTGCATGTACACATCTCCAAGATTATGAAAAGACTTATGTAAGTCTTTTTTGTTTTTAGCTTTTTTAATTGATGATTTATATTCGTTTAATGCTTCCTTATTATATCCGCTTTTATAGAATGCGTTTGCCATATTATAAGAAGCTATATTATTCATTGAATCTTTAGCAATGGCTGTTCTGTAAAATGCTTCTGCATCAATTAAATTTTCATCAACAAATTCTACATTCCCATCAAGAGTTAAATTATTTGAAATTTTGTCTAGTGAATTATTCTGAGAGAGAATATTTGTTGAAACCAACAAAAACAAAAAAGTTTTAAAGTTTTTTTTCATTAAATAAATTTAATTTTTTAACCCAGTGGGTTTTCTTTTCAAAAACAAATAATTCCAAACATAAAAAAAATAGTCCAAATCCAATAAACCACTGAAATTGATCCTTGTAAGCAATAAATTGTTTTGATTCAAATTCCTCCTTATCCATTTCTTTTAGTTTATCAACTATTTCATTAACTACTAGTTCTGTATTTACTCCCTTTATATAAATTCCATTACTTGATATTGCTATTTCTTTAAGTAGTTTGTCTACTAGCTTAGTTATAACCACATCTCCATCTGAATTTTTTTTGTAGGATTCTATTACATTGTTTTTTTTAATAGGAATTGGAGCGCCTTTAGTTGAACCAAGCCCAACAGTAAAAATACTTATTCCCATTTCGTTAACAGCACTTGGAATATTTTGATTTTCAAACTCGTGATCTTCTCCATCGGAAAGTATACATAAAACACGATTTGTTTGATTTTCGTCGTCATAATAATCTTTAGCTAACTTTACAGCCTCTAAAATTGCTGTTCCTTGTGATGACAGCATGTCTGTGTTTAAGCTTTGTAAAAACATTCTAGCTGTTGAATAATCAGTTGTGATTGGAAGAACTGGTAAGGCGGAGGCTGCGTACGCAATAATTCCTACTCTATCTGAGTTTAGCTCGTTAATTGTCTGGGAAACAATTCTTTTTGCTTTTTCAAGCCTATTTGGTGCTATATCTTCTGCCAACATACTTTTAGAAACATCTATCGCGAATACTATATCAACACCCTCTCTTTTTACTGTTTTTAATTGAGTTCCAATTTTTGGATTCACTAGTCCCAAGGAAATAAAAATAAAAGCAAGTGATAATAAAAATAGTTTAAATTTTGGTTTGAAACTTGAGCTTTCAGGACTTAATTTTTTAAATAAATGATTTGAAATATATTTTTTTTGTATACTTTGTTTCCAACTAATTAAAATTAAAAATCCTATTAATAATATAGGGACTACTAACAATAAATAAAAATAAAAAGGTTCTTCTAGCTGATACATTATAAAAAACTTTTAAAAAATGTTGATCTCAAAACCCACTCTAAAAAAACTAAAAGAAAGGAAATTAAAACAAACCGTCTATACATTTCTTCTGCATTAGAATATTTAAACTCCTCGACTTCCGTTTTTTCAAGCTTATTAATTTCTTCATAAATATTTTTTAATCTCTCATTGTCTGTGGCTCTGAAATAAAGCCCTCCTGTTTCTTTAGCTATTGACTTTAAAAGCTCTTCATCAATTTCAACTTTTGTTAGCCCGTACCTAAAAGTACCATTTGGGTTAATAGCAATTGGTGCTAAGGCATTTCCATTACTTCCCAATCCAATGGTATATGTTTTAATTCCAAAAGATGAGGCTAAATCGGCAGCAGTTTTAGGATCGATAAAACCAGAATTATTTACGCCATCAGTTAATAAAATAATCACCTTACTTTTAGCCTTACTATCTTTTAATCTATTAACAGATGTGGCTAACCCCATTCCAATGGCAGTCCCATCCTCAATCACTCCATCAAAATTAATTTCATTTAATGAATTTACTATAACTCTCTTGTCGGATGTTACCGGAGTTTTTGTGTAACTCTCTCCAGCATATACAACTAATCCTATTCTATCATTTAATCTATCGTTTATAAATTCTTTTGCAACTAACTTCAAAGCGTCTAATCTATTTGGTTTTAAATCTTGTGCTAACATACTAGAAGAAACATCTACAGCGATAACAATATCTATACCTTTACTGGTTTTAATTTGAGTTGACACATCTACTATCTGAGGCCTTGCTAAACCAACTATTAAAAAAGCAATAGCTAAATATCTTAGGATATCTAGAATTGGATAGAGTTTGATTTTAAGAGTCTTATAGCCAAACCCACTTATTGATGATATTTTAAAAGATGAATTTTTTTTATCTTTAAAATAATAATTTAAAAAGAAAAGTACTGGCAATAAAATAAAAAGCCATAAAAACTCAGGACTGTAAAATGTTAAATTTTTAAACATACTATTCAATCTTAAATATTATAGATTTTTCTATTTTTTTGGCTATTTCTTTGGCAAAAGCATTCTCTCTTTCAAAAATGACAAGAACACTTTGTTCCCCTTGATTTTCTTGAAATTTAAGGTAAACGTATTCGTTTCTTTTTTCGATATCTTTTGAATCTATGTAATCAAAAGAGCCGAAAATTTTAAATGCAGGGGCTCCTTTTTCTAAAAATATTTCCTCTTGTTTAGTTAAAATATTGGTTGCTCCATTTTCTTTTAGTTCAATTATTAATTCATCAATAACAGATTGTACATTTTCTTGTTCAATTTTTTTATCATCAGATTCTATCGTTAAAAAAATAGAAACACTTTTATCCAGGGATTCCCATTCAAAATTCTGATTATTGTCTTTAGTTTTAACTCTTTTTAAAACATCTGGTGTAGAAATAATTATAGGGTGAGCTCCATAATTTCCTTGAATCCACGATTTGTTTAAAAGTGATTTTGTTGAATTCCCTAAAACAGTGTCTGAAACACTTTTCCAACCATATAAGGATATAGAAATTACTAAGGCTGAAAATATAAAAGTAAATAGAACTATTATAATATTTTTAATCACTTTTTTTCTTTTCTCATTTTTTTGCTTTTCAGCATATACCTTACTTTTAAGTAATTCTTCTTCAGTTGGCTTTGGGATAGCGTCTTTAGTATCTAAAAGAACTGTTTTTAATAATTTTTTATCTGAAAAAGCTATTTCCAAACCTGGATTAGATTTAGCAAACTTTACTAAATCAGCTGTTTTTAAAACGCTTTTAAAATTTTGAATGGTCTCTTTACTTAATGACAACTTGCCTGCGTCTTTTAACAACTCTAACTTATTAATAAGTTCATCTGTTGTACTTTCTAAAGCATCTAAGCTAATGTCTTCTTCCAAATAATTTTTGACAATTTCGGTAAGCTTTGAATAATACTCTTTATAATCTAATTGTTCTTTAAGATCTTTTGATTCTAATCGCTGAAGGGCAATAATTGCTTTATCAATTGGTAAAGGAGGTTTTTCGTTTTCTAGTTTTAGAATCGAAAATTTTCTATACAGTTTGTATGCTATAAACAAGGCTACTAAAACTAGAAAGCCAAATAAATATTTTTTCCACCAACCGTCATTGTTTTTTTGTATTTCAGATATGTTTTTAATATCAAAGAATTTTTTACTTACGGTATCTACTTTAATATTTAAAACGTTAATCAAAATTGAATCTGAGTAATACAACACATCATCAACTAAAATTTTTTTTGGCTTTAAGATTTGTACGCCAGCATCAAAAGAAGTTATTGAGAATTTTTTTATGAAACTTGTACGTCCAGATTTTTTAAATGTGTCTATTTCAAATTCTTCGATTACTTCAAAAGGATTAAAAATTTGATTTTTCTCAAAAACAATATTAGAAATTGAATCTGAATTGATTTTTATTTGATAATTTATTTGTTCACCAATTTTAATTGTTGTAGTATCTACTGAGGATAATAAAACAGGGGGCTGTTGTGAAAAAAGAGCTGTTATTCCACAAATAAAAAAAATGATGCTTGTTTTAATACTATCCACGTGTTTTGAAATAGCTAAGTAATTTTTTAACATAACTCTCGTCGGTTCTACAATTTAATGTTCCCGCTCCATGTTTTGAAAATACTTGATTAAACCTTTTGGAATTAACTTTATTAAATAATTCATACTTTTTTCTTAGAGAATGTGAAGAAGTGTCTATCATTTTTACTTCCTCTGTTTCCTGGTCAAACATTGAAATTATCCCCATGTTTGGGATGCTTTCTTCCATTTTATCGAAAATTCTAATCCCTGTAAGATCATGCTTTTTTGCACAGATTTTTAATGTTTTTTCATAATTTTCAGAAATAAAATCAGATAATATAAAAGCAATAGATTTCTTTTTTATTACACCAATTAAAAACTGTAGAGCTTCGGAAATATCAGTTTTTTTACTCTTTGGCTTAAATTCAATTAGTTCTCTTATAATTCTCAATACATGAGTTTTACCCTTACTTGGAGGAATGTAAAGCTCCACTTCATCTGAAAACAAAATTAAACCTACTTTGTCATTGTTTTGAAGAGCTGAAAAAGCTAGAGTCGCAGATATCTCAGTAACAATATTTTTCTTCAGCACCTTATCAGTCCCAAAAAATTCAGAGCCACTAACGTCTACTAATAACATTAATGTTAACTCTCTTTCTTCCTCAAAAACTTTAACAAAGGGTTCATTATATCTTGCCGTAACATTCCAATCTATTGTTCTGACGTCATCTCCAAATTGATAATTTCTTACCTCACTAAAAGTCATTCCTCTACCCTTAAAAGCACTATGATATTCACCTCCAAAAATATTATTAGTTAATCTTCTTGTCTTAATTTCAATTTTTCTTACTTTTTTTAAAAGATCTTTTGTTTCCACTGAAAAAAATTAAATATTGTTTTTCTGAAAAAAGCTGATAACTAACAAAGGTTAGGGGACCTCCACCTGGTTAACAATTTTATTTATTATATCTTCAGATGAAATACTTTCAGCCTCCGCTTCATATGTTAATCCGATTCTATGTCTTAAAACGTCGTGAATTACAGCTCTGACATCTTCAGGAATTACATATCCTCTTCTTTTAATAAAAGCATAACATCTAGATGCATTTGCGAGATTTATACTTCCTCTGGGTGAGGCTCCAAAATTAATCATCGGTTTAAGTTCGTCTAATCCATATTTTTCTGGATATCTTGTGGCAAAAATTAAATCAAGGACATATTGTTCAATTTTTTCGTCCATGTAAACCAATTTGACGGAATCTTGAGCCTTAATTATTTCCTTAACCGTTACCACTGGCTTTATATCTCCAAAACTATTATTAATGTTCGCTCTTACTATTTGTTGCTCATCCTTAATGTTAGGATAATCAATAACTGTTTTCAACATAAATCTGTCAACTTGAGCCTCAGGAAGTGGGTAGGTTCCCTCCTGTTCAACAGGGTTTTGTGTTGCCATTACTAAAAAAGGTGGTGCCAATTTAAAGGTCTTATCTCCAATAGTTACTTGTTTCTCCTGCATAGCTTCTAGAAGCGCTGATTGAACTTTAGCTGGAGCTCTATTTATCTCATCAGCCAAAACAAAATTTGCAAATATTGGACCCTTTTTAATAGAAAAGTCATTCTCTTTCATATTATAAATCATTGTACCAACTACATCGGCTGGCAGAAGATCTGGCGTGAATTGTATTCTACTAAAACTTCCCTTAACTGCTTTGCTAAGAGAATTAATTGCAAGTGTTTTTGCTAATCCAGGAACTCCCTCCAATAATATATGACCTTTACCTAAAAGTCCGATTAATAACCTTTCTATCATATGCTTTTGGCCAACGATAACTTTATTTATCTCTAGAGTAAGCAAATCAATAAAAGCACTCTCTTTTTCAATTTTTTTGTTGATTTCTTTGATATCTACTTTTTTATTATTTTCCATTATATATAATTACTTATTAAACTAAGGGGGTGCAATTTGAAGAAAAAAAATCATACAAATTGTTAACAATTGGTTAAAAATTCAAGGATATACGTTTTAAATTTACTTTTTTTTGATTGTTAAAAACACTTCTTTAGGAATTAAATGTTTTATAGATTCTTTTTTATTTATCATATTTCTAATTAATGATGAAGATATGTCCATTATTGGAGCATTGTATAGCTTAACCTTTTTATGGTGAATCAAATTATTAGTTGACTGATTTAGATTATTCCTTGGATAAACACAAATTTGATGCTTTAAAATCTTTTCTGAATCTTTCCACAAATGCAAACTATTTAAATTATCCTGACCTAATATTATGTAAAATTTTGTGTTATTATTCTTATTAATTATAAAATCAATAGTGTCTGAGGTGTAATTAGGTTTTGGTAATTCAAATTCTACTTTTGAGCATTTAATTTTTTCTTCATTTTTACAAAAATTTTCTACCATTTCTAACCTTTTACTTTCATTGGAAATGTTTTTAGAATTTTTAAAAGGATTTAAAGGAGTAACTACAAGCCAAAGTTCATCAAATGACAACTTTTTGATGAAATACTTTGCGATTGAAACATGCCCATTATGTAAAGGGTCAAATGTCCCAAAAAACAAACCTATGTGTCTCATTTTTTATTTAAAAATTCACTAACCAAATTATAGGCTTCTTTTTTAGAATCAGATAAATCATCATTAACAATAGTTTTATCAAAAAATTCTTCTCTTGATAATTCAAGTTTAGCTTTAGACAATCTAGTATTAATTGATTCTGAGGAATCATTATTTCGTTTATTAAGTCTTTTTTGTAATTCTTGAATGCTTGGGGGTCTTACAAAAACAGTTAATGCTTTTTCATTAAATTGATTTTTCAATTTTAAACCTCCCTCCACATCAATATCAAAAATTACATTGTACTTATTTAAAAGAGTTCTAACAGATTCTTTTAATGTCCCATAAAAAATACCTTCGTAAACTTCTTCAAATTCTAAAAATTCTTCATTTCCAATTTTATTTTTAAAAGAGTCTTTGTCTAAAAAAATATAATCAACTTTATTTTTTTCGTTATTTCTCTTTTTTCTAGTTGTTGCCGAAATAGAAAATATAAGATTTAGCTCATTTTGGCCTAGGAGATACTTTACTAAAGTAGTCTTACCACTTCCTGAGGGTGCAGAAAAAATTATACATTTTCCAATAGACATCACAATACATTTAGAAGTTGTTCTTTGATTTTTTCTAACTCATTTTTCATTTCAACAACAATTTGTTGTATTTCAAGATGATTAGACTTTGAACCAATAGTATTTATTTCTCTACCAATCTCTTGTCCAATAAAAGTTAACTTTTTACCTTTTTCTATTTCTTTATCATTAACTGTTTTTTTTAAAAAAATTAAATGGTTATTAAGCCTAACTAGCTCTTCATTTATGTCTAATTTTTCAAGATGATAAATAAGTTCTTGGTGAAATCTATTTAAATCGACCTCCAAGCTAAGATCTACTAAATTTTTATTAATTTTTTTTTTAATTTTTTCAATTCTTCTCGGTGCTAATTTCTCAACTAGCTTGATTTTTTTTTGAATTAAACTAGCATTGTTTAAAATATCTTTTTTTAAAGAATTTCCCTCTTGTTTTCTAAAATCAATAACCATTTTAACAGCATGTTTAACAGCATTTTTGATGTCATTACTGATTTTATTATCTAAATTTGATTGATTATTTTCAATAGAATTTGGAAGTGAAATCGCAATTTTTAAAAATTCCATTGCATCGCCGGAGACAATTTGCTGTAAATCTTTAATATATAATTTAATTAACTCATGATTTAGATTTGTAGAAAATTGCTTTTTTGTGATTTTGAAATTTATTTTAACATCTACTTTTCCTCTTTTGAAAGCACTCATTATTATCAATCTTATATCATTTTCTAAATCTTTTAAAAAAGGACTTAGGTTATAATTTAAATCAAGATTTTTACTATTCAAAGTTTTAATATCTACAGATATTTTTCCCATTTCAGAGTCAACGGAATAATTTCCAAAGCCAGTCATTGATTGTAACATAGAGTTCAAAGTTACAAAAATATCAATCTTTAGTTTGTAATTCTCTAATCCAAATATTCCTAAAATTCACAGGAACTTTTGGATGATCTTGCAAAACCAGTGGAAGTTTGCCATGAGATTTATATGACGAAGGGCCAACATTTATTGTTGTTCCCTTAATTTCTACATTGTTTTGTATCAATACACCATTTTGAAAAACAGTAAAATAACCAGGCTTAACTAGTTTGTTGTTTTTAAAAACTGGTGCATTAAAAACTATATCAAATGATTGCCATACACCGGGTTTTTTACTTGAATTTACCAATGGAATGTGTTGTTTGTAAATTGAACCTGCTTGACCGTTTACATATGTTGGGTTTTCGTAGCTGTCTAAAACTTGTAACTCATAATTTTGTTGAAGGAAAATTCCACTATTCGATCGTTGTTGTGGTTTATACTTTTCTGTTGTTTCATTTGTTTTCCATTCTATGTGTAGTTGTACTGACCCAAAGGACTTTTTAGTTTTAATTCCCCCTGTACCATTAATGACAGTCATGGACCCGTCCTTATTGATTTTCCACTCAGGAGTTTTATTCGAATATTGTCCAATCCAGCTAGAGAAATCACTTCCATCAAACAAAACTATTGCGTCGCTTGGAGCTTTGTTAAAATTATATGCATCTATTTTTTTAGGAACTGGTTCCCAAATTTCAGTTTTTAAAGATTCATTTTGAGAAAACCCGAAATTAAAAACAAATAGTAAGAAGCTAATTTTAAATTTTGACATGATTTTAAATTTTTAATAATGATTAAAATTCATTAAATATTCAGAAGCGTTATTGACAACTTTTTTTGTATTTCCAATAAACAGTTTATTGCCAATTTTTAGAACAGGTCTTTTTAAAAAACTGTAATGCGTCAATAACATATTCTTATAATCTTTTTCACTTATGGATTTAATATTGTTTTTTCTGTCTCTAAACAATATAGCTCTTTTGTTGAATAACTCTTCATAGCTTTTACAAATATTGTAAAGTTCGTCTAAATCATTTTCATTTAAGGGGTTACTTTTTATATCTATTTTGATAACATTACCGCTCAATTCCCAATCCTTTAAAATCCTTTTACAAGTAGAGCAAGTTGATAAAAAATATACTTTATTCAATTATAATTTATTTATAAACTCTAAAATTATAAGATTCTTTCAAGAAAATATATCTTTGATTAATATTTTTTAATTCCATTACTCAAATGAAATTCAATACCAAAACTATTCACGGAGGTCAAATTCCAGAAAAAGGCTATGGAGCTGTCATGCCCCCCATATACCAAACATCTACTTATTCTCAAACTAGTCCAGGCAAGCATAAAGGCTATGAATACAGTAGAACCCATAATCCAACACGTCAAGCATTAGAAAGTTCTTTTGCTAGTATAGAAAACGGTAAGTATGGTTTAGCATTTGGATCAGGTCTTGCGGCAATTGATGCAGTTTTAAAATTATTAAGCCCGGGTGATGAGGTAATATCAACTAATGACCTTTACGGGGGTTCATACAGATTATTTACAAGTGTGTTTAAAAATTTTGGAATTAAATTTCACTTTACTAAAATGAATGATACCAAAAGTGTTGAAAATTTAATAAATGATAATACTAAAATGATTTGGATTGAAACTCCAACTAATCCAATGATGAACATTATTGACATTAAATCCTTTAGTAAACTTGCAAAATCAAACAATCTCTTACTTGCTGTAGACAATACCTTTGCCACTCCATTTTTACAAGTCCCTCTTGATTTAGGGGCTGATATTGTCATGCACTCAGCAACAAAATATTTAGCTGGGCATAGTGACGTTGTTTTAGGTGCATTAATAGTAAAAAATAAAAGTTTAGCCGAAAGACTTTATTTTATTCAGAATGCCAGTGGGGCAATCTGTGGACCCATGGATAGTTTTCTGACTTTAAGAGGGATAAAAACTTTGCATGTAAGAATGCAAAGACATTGTCAAAACGCAAAAAAAATAGCTTTATTTTTAAAAAAGCATCCTTTAATTGAAAAAGTTTTCTGGCCAGGTTTTAAATCTCACCCAAACCATTTAATCGCAAAAAATCAAATGTCCGATTTTGGTGCAATGATTTCGTTTACTATTAAAGGAAATGATTTCAGTAAAGCATTGAAAATTATAGAAAACCTTAAAGTATTCACTCTTGCTGAATCTCTTGGGGGCGTAGAAAGTCTTGCTGGCCACCCTGCTTCAATGACCCATGCCTCCATTCCTAAAATTGAAAGAGAAGCTTCAGGGGTTGTTGACTCTTTAATCAGACTTAGTGTTGGGATTGAAGATGCTGATGATCTAATTTCAGATTTGAAACAAGCCATAGGTTAACTCTAATATTTAATTTGAGTTAATTCGTTATCTTAGAGTTGTTATTTTCAACTTAAACTAATTACTTATGGATAAAAATTTAGAAAGATTTTTAAACGAAATTTCTGTAAGAAATTCTCACGAACCTGAATTCATGCAAGCTGTTAGGGAAGTTTCCGAAACTGTAATTCCTTACATTGTTTCCAATAAAATTTATCACGGTAAAAATATTTTAATGAGGATGGTTGAACCTGAAAGAGTATTAATGTTCAGGGTGAATTGGGTAGACGATAGTGGTGAAATTAGAGTAAACAGAGGATACCGAGTACAAATGAACTCTGCAATTGGCCCTTATAAAGGTGGATTGAGGTTTCATCCCTCAGTAAATTTAAGTATACTTAAGTTTTTAGCTTTTGAGCAAGTTTTCAAAAATAGTCTAACAACTCTTCCTATGGGAGGAGGAAAGGGAGGGTCTGATTTTGATCCAAAAGGTAAAAGCGATGGTGAAATAATGAGATTCTGTCAAAGTTTTATGACTGAACTTTTTAGATATATTGGTCCAAATACAGATATTCCTGCCGGTGATATTGGTGTTGGAGGAAGAGAAATTGGATTTATGTTTGGTCAATATAAAAAATTAAAAAAAGAGTTTACAGGAGTTTTAACAGGAAAGGGACTATCTTGGGGGGGGTCATTAATTAGACCTGAGGCAACAGGCTATGGAACCGTCTATTTTGCGGAAAATATGCTCAATCATATTAACCAATCTGTTTCCAAAAAAACTGTCGTTATTTCTGGGTCAGGAAATGTAGCTCAATTTGCTGCTGAAAAATGTATTCAACTTTCAGCTAAAGTTGTCACATTATCTGATTCATCTGGTTTTATTTATGATAAAGAAGGAATAAATAGTGAAAAATTGAACCATATTATGGACTTGAAAAATAATAAAAGAGTTAGAATCTCCGAATATTTAAATAAATACCCCAAAGCAAAATTTTATAAAAATAAGACACCTTGGAATGTACCCTGCGACATCGCTCTACCTTGTGCAACTCAAAATGAATTGAACAAAAATGATGCTGAAAGTTTAATTAAAAACGGATGTATTTGTATTAGCGAAGGGGCGAATATGCCTTGTACGCCAGATGCTATTACTGTTTTTAGAAAAAACAAAGTTTTATATGCCCCAGGGAAAGCTTCAAACGCTGGGGGAGTGGCAGTTTCAGGGCTAGAAATGGCTCAAAATTCATTACGATACAGCTGGACAAGAGAGGAAGTAGATAATAAGCTGAAAGACATAATTCTAGATATTCATAATTCGTGCATCACTCATGGAAAAGAAAAAAAATATATTAATTATGAAAAAGGTGCTAACATTGCCGGTTTTATAAAAGTCGCAGATGCGATGATCGCTCAAGGAGTGGTTTAAATTATTTAATTATAATTTTTGAAATGTTAGTATCTACTGAAGCCATTGCTTTAAGTTCAATAAAATATTCCGAAACTAGTCTAATAGTTAAATGCTTTACCCTTTCAGATGGAATAAAATCATATTTATTAAAAGGAATTAGATCACAAAAAAAAAGAGGATTAAATGTTGGGCTATTTCAACCATTAACCATTTTAGAAATTGATGCAAGTCATAGAGGGCTGGGAAAGCTTAATAATATCCGCTCAGCTAAAATAATTTCGCCTTATAAGTCGATACCTTTTGACATTGTGAAAAATACTATTGTTCAGTTTTTAGCAGAAATTTTGTCAAAAAGCATACAAGAAGAAGAAAGTAATGAGTCTTTATACGCATTCATAAAAACTTCTATGATTTGGCTTGATAACAGTTCAAATTACACAAATTTTCACATTCATTTTGTAATTAAATTTTTAAGATATCTTGGAATTTCGCCTGATAAAACCAACATTATATTTGATGGATTTGATATGTTAAATGGAGAGTTTAGCAATGATTCCCAAAATATTAATTACATAAACGGAAATGTAATTAAAAATTTTAAAGGATTTTTAGGCACAGATTTTGATGGAACTAAAGACTTGATTACATCCTCTTTTGAAAGAAAAGAGCTGTTAGAATTTTTAATGAAATATATGCAAATACACATGGAAAATTTCAGAAGGCCTCAATCACTTAACATCATGTATGATCTTTTTAAAAGAAAGTAAGTCGTTATTAGCATTATTTTTAATAATATCGCTAAATAGCTTTTCTCAACAACTGATTATTAAAGATTTTCAAGACGAATCTGTCATTCCAAATGTTGCAGTACATAATACTTTGCAAACGTTAACAATTCTATCAGATTCAAATGGGGTAATAAACCTTTCGTCTTTTAAACAAACAGATTCCTTGATATTTAGTCATGTTTCATACGAAAAACGAATACTTTCGGTTAATAGTATTTCTCAATCTATTATTTACTTATATCCAAAGACTCAAATATTATCTGAGATTATTCTTTCGGTGGGAAGAAACACAGAAAATAAAGAAAAAATTTCTAGAAAAGTTTCTTTAATAAATTCAAAAAAAACTGAACTTGATTTACCTCAAACATCCGCTGATTTATTATACTATGGAGGGGGAATCAGGATTCAAAAATCCCAAGGAGCTGGAGGAAGTCCTGTGATTAGAGGGTTTGAAGCTAATAGAGTTTTACTTGTTATTGATGGAGTTAGAATGAATAATGCCATATACAGGTCTGGCCATCTTCAAAACACGATAACAATTGATCCGTATACACTTGAAAGAACTGAAATTATTTTTGGACCATCTTCAGTTGGCTACGGCTCAGATGCATTGGGTGGGGTTGTACATTTTTATACCAAAAAACCTAAAATTAATAACGAAAAAATTTGGACATTAAATGGAGTCAGTTCTTATAATACCACGCTTAATCACAAGGTCAATAATTTTAGCGTAGAGTTTAGTAAAAACAAATGGGCAAGTTTTACTAGTTTTTCTTATTCTGACTTTGGCGATATAATTATGGGTAGTAAAAGAAATCATGGTTTTAAAAATTGGGGATTGAATAAATATTTTCTCGATGGCAATAATCTAAATTCTCATAATCATTTCAATAAAAATTCAGAAATTCAAACTAACACTGGCTATTCACAGTTAGACTTTTTACAAAAGTTAAATTTTAAAATTTCCGATGATTCTAATATTATTTTCAATATTCAACATTCTAAATCATCAAACATTGATAGATATGATAAATTGAATGAATTCAATAATGAGGAAAATCTCAAGTATGCTCAGTGGTTTTATGGTCCTCAGGAAAGAAGTCTATTCTCATCAACATATAATTTTTTAAATAATAAAAATTGGTTAAGCAAAGGGTCTGTTGTTGCTGCTTATCAAAATATAAAAGAATCCAGAAACAACAGAAAATTTCAGTCTCTGATTTTAAATTCCCAATTTGAAAATGTAAAAGTCTATTCATTAAATTTAGATTTTGTTGGGTTTGAAAAAGATAAATCATCTTTTTCTTATGGATTTGAATACACTTATAATGATGTAAACTCAACCGCTAGTGGAGAAAAATTAATTCAAGGGAATCCCTCTTTAATCAGTTCAAACAGTACTGATAAAATCTTTAATATTCCGACTCGATACCCAAGCGATGGAAGTAATTACAGTACAATAGCAACTTATTATGAATTTAGAAAAGATATCTCAGCAAAATCTAATTTTAACATCGGAATGAGGTATACCCAAACAAATCTTAATGCTAGTTGGGAAGAAGCTGCACTTATTGACGCCAATTTAAACACTGTTAATACTAAAAATTCGTCACTCACAGGCAGCATAGGTTACGTTATGAGGTCTGAAAATAACTGGCAAGTAAATACTAATTTTTCCAGTGGATTCAGGTCCCCAAATATTGATGATATTGGAAAGATAAGAGAAAACAGGGGAATGCTTTCTGTTCCTAACAAAAAACTCAAGCCTGAATATGCATACAGTTCAGAATTAGGGCTCAGTAAATTTTATAATGATAAAATGAATGTTTTTTCTTTGAATCTTTATTACACTCATATAACTAATCATATAACAAGGGATTTTTTTCAAATTTTAAATGACCAAACTACCGATAGTCCTAATACAATTCTTTATAATTTTGAAGAGGTTATAACTATGGCTAATATTAATAAAGGTAGAGCTTATATTTATGGCTTTTCTTTTGATTCAGAAGCTAAAATTTCAGAAAACTTTTTTTTTAAGAGTAACCTAACATATACAAAAGGAGGAAGTGTTAAAAATCCTAATCCACTACCCTCAATTTCTCCATTATTTGGAGCATTTTATTTAAAATGGATTGATTCAAATCTAAAAATGCAGTTGTCATACAGATTTTCTGAGGCCAAAAATTCAGACGAGTACAGTAAAGGAGGAGAAGACGGTCTTGAAGAAACTCCAATTATAGGTTATCAAAATAAAGCTCCAATATATAACGGAATGCCTTCTTGGGGTGTTTTAAAATTCTCTTCCTCATTTAAATTAACCAAAAACCTAAAAACAATTTTGATTTTAGACAATCTACTTGATATTCACTACCGGGAATTCGCTTCAGGAATTTCATCACCTGGAAGAAACCTTAATATAGTTTTTGAGTATGATTTCTAAAAAAATTTAATCTAAAATGGTTACTTTCGCTTCTTATAAAATTATGATCTTAATAAGATGGCTTTTAAGGAATACAAAAGACTAAATCTATCGCAAATTGCCAAAGAAGTTCTTACTGATTGGGAATCCAACCATTCATTTAAAAAAAGTATTGATTTAAGACAAGGTGCTCCAAAATTTGTTTTTTACGAAGGACCTCCCTCTGCAAATGGAATGCCTGGGATCCATCATGTTATGGCAAGAAGTATCAAAGATATTTTCTGTAGATATAAAACTTTAAAAGGATTTCAAGTTCAGCGAAAAGCTGGTTGGGATACTCATGGCCTTCCAATAGAGCTTAGTGTTGAAAAAGAACTTGGCATTACTAAAGAAGATATTGGGAAATCAATTTCAGTTAAAGATTATAACAAGGCATGTAAAAAGGCTGTTATGCGTTACACCGACGTTTGGAATAATTTAACTAAAAAAATGGGGTACTGGGTTGATATGGAAAACCCATACATAACTTATAAACCAAAATATATAGAATCTGTTTGGTGGTTATTAAAAAATCTCTTTGATAAAGGTTTGATTTACAAGGGTTACACCATTCAACCATTTTCTCCAAAAGCGGGGACTGGTCTTAGTTCGCATGAGCTAAATCAACCTGGCACATATCAAGATGTTACAGACACCACAGTAACTGCACAGTTTAATGCAATAAAAAATACTTTGCCAAAAAGTTTAAAAAATTACAATTCAGTCCATTTCTTAGCATGGACGACAACGCCATGGACACTTCCTTCAAATACAGCGCTGACTGTTGGTCCAAAAATAAAATATACTATAGTTTCCACTTTTAATCAATACACCAAGACACCAATACACGTTGTATTAGCTAAAAATTTAGTGTCAAAAGTTTTGTCTAATTCTTTTTTTAAGGTAGAAAAAAAAGAAGAATTGAAATTAGAAACTAATGCCAAAAATAAAATTCCCTATTTTGTAAATAACACTTTTTTAGGCATTGATTTAATAGGAGTTCAATACGAACAACTTTGGAGCGAGGCACCTCTTCCTTATAAAAATGCCGAAAACGCTTTTAGAATTATAGGTGGCGATTTTGTAACTACTGAAGATGGTACGGGCATTGTTCACACAGCACCAACTTTTGGAGCTGATGATGCTAAAGTTGCAAAAGAGGCAAATCCAGAAATTCCTCCAATGCTGATTTATGATGAAAACCAGCAACTAGTTCCACTTGTAGATTTACAAGGAAGATTTAGACCAGAATTAGGAGAGCTTGGGGGAAAATATGTGAAAAATGAATATTACAGTTCTACAGAAAAAAAACCTGAAAAATCTGTTGATGTCGAAATTGCTATAAAATTAAAGGAAGAAAATAAAGCTTTTAAAGTTGAAAAATATGTGCATAGTTACCCCAACTGTTGGAGAACCGATAAGCCTATTTTATACTATCCATTAGATTCTTGGTTTATTAAAGTGACAGAAAAAAAAGAAGCTCTAATAAAACTAAACGAATCAATCAATTGGAAGCCTAAATCGACTGGAGATGGAAGGTTTGGAAATTGGCTGGCTAATGCAAACGACTGGAATCTGTCAAGATCTAGGTATTGGGGAATTCCTCTCCCTATTTGGAGATCAGAGGACTCTAAAGAAACTATTATAATTGGCTCAGTTGAAGAATTAAAAAATGAAATTACAAAGTCAATTAGTTTAGGTTTTATGAAAGAAGACCCTTTTCATTCTTTTGAAATTAATAATATGGATGAATCTAATTATGATTCAATTGATCTTCATAAAAACATAGTGGATAAGATCGTCTTAGCCTCCAGTTCCGGACAAAAAATGTTTCGAGAATCAGATTTAATTGATGTATGGTTTGATTCTGGTTCTATGCCCTATGCTCAATGGCATTACCCTTTTGAAAATAAAGAAATGATTGACGATAATATAGCCTTCCCAGCTGATTATATAGCTGAAGGAGTCGATCAAACAAGAGGATGGTTTTATACTCTTCACGCAATTAGTTCAATGGTTTTTGATTCAATTTCATATAAAAATGTGATTTCCAACGGTCTGGTTCTTGATAAAGATGGCCAGAAAATGTCTAAAAGGTTGGGCAACGCAGTAGATCCTTTCAAGACAATTGAAGAATTTGGGCCTGATGCTACAAGATGGTATATGATAAGTAATGCTAATCCTTGGGATAATTTAAAATTTGATGTTGAAGGCATTGAGGAAAGTAAACGTAAATTTTTTGGAACATTATATAACGTTTACTCATTTTTTACTCTTTATGCCAATATTGATAATTTTAATTACCAAGAAAAAGAAATTGAAAATAGTGAAAAGTCTGAACTTGATAGATGGATTATTTCAGAACTTAACTCTTTAATCTTTGAAGTTGACAAATATTACTCTAACTATGAACCTACAAAAGCTGCTAGATCAATTTCTAAATTCGTTCAATTATATCTAAGTAATTGGTATGTTAGACTTTCTAGAAGAAGGTTTTGGAAAGGATCATACGAAAAAGATAAGATTAGTGCCTATCAAACTTTATATACGTGTTTGATAGAAATTGCTAAAATTTCATCCCCAATTGCTCCTTTTTACATGGATAGGTTGTACTGTGATTTAACTTCAAATTCTCGTTTTAATTCATTTAAGTCTGTTCACCTTGAAGATTTCCCTATTTCAAAAAGTAAGTTAATTGATACTGAATTACAAAAGAAAATTAGAAAAGCTCAAACAATTTGCTCATTGGTTTTGTCTCTTAGAAAAAAAGAAAAAATTAAAGTCCGCCAACCTTTATCAAAAGTAATGATTCCTTACAGCAATAAGAATGAAAAATTACAATTTGAACAAATTTCAGAGCTTATTAAATCAGAGGTGAATGTAAAAGAAATTGAACTAATCAGTAATTCATCTGGAATATTAGTAAAAAAAGTAAAGCCTAATTTTAAAAGTTTAGGTCCAAAATTTGGAAAACTATTGACCCCAATAGCTGAAAAAATAAAATTACTTGAAATAAGTGATATTGAAAAAATTGAAAACGGCGATACTATTTCAATAATAGTAAACGATAATCCTATTGTAATTAACCCTAACGATGTTGAAGTTATTTCTGAAGACATTAAGGGGTGGTTAGTTGCTTCTGAAAACAATATTACCGTTGCTTTAGACGTTCAATTAAATAATGAGTTAGTCAATGAGGGAATAGCTCGCGAACTTGTAAACCGAATCCAAAATCATAGAAAAGAAATTGGTCTTTTGGTTACTGATAAAATTATTTTAAATATTCAGAGGGATAATATTATTGAAAAAGCTATTTTTGAAAACAGAGAATATATAATGAATGAGACACTCTCTGTAAAATTAAATATTGAAGATTCAATTAATAGAGGTATTGAAATTAACTTTGATAATATAGAAACTAAATTAAATATAGAAAAAAAATAATCATGGAAACTACTCGTTATTCAGATAAAGACTTAAAATACTTTAAATCTCTAATTGAAGAGAAAATTGAAAAAGCTCAAAATGATTTGGCACTTATTAAAAGTGCTTACATGAACGATGGAAATAATGGTACTGAGGATACTTCACCAACTTTTAAAGCTTTTGAAGAAGGCTCGCAAACAATGTCTAAAGAAGCTAATACTCAACTTGCCATTAGACAAGAAAAATTTATTAGAGATTTAAAGAGTGCACTAATTAGAATTGAAAATAAGACATATGGTGTTTGTAGAGAAAACGGTAAGCTAATAAATAAAAAGCGTTTAGAACTTGTTCCACATGCAACTTTAAGTATAGAGGCTAAAAACAAAATGTCTTAATAGTTGTGGTTTAATTACAATTTATGAGTCTAAATAAGTCCGTACTAATAATATTTCTAATTCTTCTAATTGATCAGTTTTCCAAAGTTTACATAAAATTACATTTCCCCTTAACTATTTATGGTTCTGAAGCTTTGATCGATTGGGGATGGTTCAAAGTTCTTTTTGTAGAAAATAAAGGTATGGCATGGGGGGCCAAAATCAGTGATTTTATTCCCTTTATTAGCGATAGGTTAGGTAAATTAATTCTAACTGTAATTAGAATTACAGCAGTTCCTTTAATTTTTTATTGGCTTTATGATAGTATTAATAAAAAAGAACATAAACTTTTAATTATTAGTATTTCTTTGGTTTTAGCTGGTGCCATCGGAAATTTAATCGATTCAATTTTATATGGTTATCTATTTACTGATAGTTACCTTAATATTGCCAGTTTTAACCCAGGAAATGGTTATGAATCGCTTTTATATGGACATGTAGTTGACATGTTACAATTCCCAATGTTTTCTTGGACCTGGCCCAATTGGTTTCCTTTTTTAGGTGGAAATAATTTTACTTTTTTCGAGCCAGTCTTTAATTTTGCTGATACAGCTATTAGTACCGGAGTTGGTATTATGTTGGTGTTTAACAAAAAAATATTTAATTAAAATTTATAGATTTTTTCAGGTGTAATACAATAATCCAATTTTATATCTTGTAAAAATATATCACTAATTTTTTCAATTGGTTCAAAAAAAGATAACCCTATTTTCATTGTTTTTAATGAACACTTTTTTAAAAATCTGTCGTAATAGCCCCCTCCGTAACCCACTCTATCTCCAAACTTATCAAAGCAAAGTAAAGGGACAAAAACTAAATCTATTTGATCTTCGTTTATCTTTATTCCTGAATCTGGTTCTGAAATTCCCTGCTCATTAATTGTCATTAGAGTAGCGTCTGTTAGAAGATAATTAGTGATTGTCTTGTCTTTAAAATTCGTTTTAGGCAATACTACATTCTTATCTTTTCCTTGAATAATCTGAATGATCAATTGTGTATCTATTTCATTGTTTTTTTCAATAGGAAAAAAAATGTGATAATTAGTATAATCCCAAATGGCCATTTTTAAAGATCTGTTAGCAATTTCAAGGCTTAATTCTTTACAATCATTTTCACTCAAAGAATTTCTTTTTGTTTTAAAAAGTACCCTTAGATCTTTTTTTAACACTACTTCTTAATTTTAAATTTATTTCCTTTATATATCATATAAGGTAATGGGATAAATATTGAGAAAAAGTATATCACAGCTGCAGTAGACTCTTCAAATACTATATATGATGTTATATATATTAATGAAGAATAAATAGCTAGGTTTATAAAAAACTTTTTAAAAAAAATAAGATAATTTTTTAAATCAAAAGACTCTTTCTCTTTTTTGGACATAGTGTTATACCCAGCCAATAACATATCTGCGTTATTTTCATTTGTAACAAAGGCAACTCCAACAAAACATATATTTGTGACAATTAATGCTAAAAACATTTCCATTTTTAATTTGTTTAAAAAGCCAAGATAAAAATTTAAAAAGAATTATTTTAGTACAGTGAGTAAACAGTCTTTAAATCCTGAATTTTCAACCCTTCCTAATCAGCCTGGTGTATATCAGTTTTTTAATGAATCCAATAAGATAATATATATAGGAAAGGCAAAAAATTTAAAAAAAAGAGTATCCTCTTATTTTCAAAAAAACGTAGGTTCTCAAAAAACAAAAAATCTTGTAAAAAATATAGCAGAGATTAAACATGTTGTTGTTTCCTCAGAATCGGATGCGTTATTGCTAGAAAATTCACTTATTAAAAAATACCAGCCTAAATACAACATCTTACTAAGAGATGATAAAACTTATCCCTGGATCTGTATTAAGAAAGAAAGGTTTCCAAGAGTTATGTTCACAAGAAAAGTGATTAAAGATGGCTCTGAATACTATGGTCCTTACACTAATTATAAAACAATTAATATTCTTCTTGATTTAATTAATAATCTTTACCCATTAAGAATAGGGAATTACAATCTATCTGAAAAACAGATTAATTCTAGTGATAAAATTCTATGCCTTAGAGTATTAAAAAAAAATGGAAATACTTTGATTTTAGGTTTTCAAAAAAATGATAAGGTCCGTTCTAATGAAACATTAATTTCTGAGAAAGATTATGAAATTAACATAAAATCTATTCGCGAAATCCTTAGGGGGAAACTAAATCCCTCAAAAGAAGTTTTACGAAAAAAAATGTTGATTTTTTCTAAAAATATGGAATTTGAATATGCGCAAAAAGTTAAAGAAAAAATCGAACTTTTAGAAAATTACCAATTTAAATCAACCGTGGTGAGTTCTACGCTAAATAATATAGATGTCTTTAGTATACTTTCAGATAAAACACATGCTTATGTTAATTATTTACAGGTTGCCTATGGTCGCATCGTTAGGTTTCACAATATTGAGCTTAAAAAAAAATTAGATGAAACAGATGAAGATCTGCTTTTAATGTGCATTGTCAATTTAAGAGATAAATTTCAATCAAAAAACAAAACTATCATTTGCCCATTTAAATACGCTCCGTTAATTCCTGTTAAATTTATTGTGCCAAAAATGGGAGAAAACAAAAAACTTCTTGAACTTTCTAAAAAAAATATCGCCTACTTCAAAATCGAAAAATTAAAAAAAATTCAAATTGTTGATCCGGAACGTCATTCAAGAAGAATTATGAATCAAATGAAAAATGATCTAAGATTGAAAAATGATCCTGAACACATTGAATGTTTTGATAATTCTAATATTCAAGGATCAAATCCAGTAGCGGCGTGTGTTGTTTTTAGAAACGGAAAGCCTTTTAAAAAAGAATACAGACATTATAATATAAAAACTGTTGAGGGGCCAGATGACTACGCCTCAATGGAAGAAGTCATTTACAGGAGATATAAAAGAATGGTTGATGAAAAAAAGAAATTGCCATCATTGATTATCATTGATGGTGGAAAGGGTCAACTCAGTTCTGGAGTTGCTGCTTTGAAAAAGTTACATTTAGATAAAAGAATAATTGCTCTTGGTATAGCAAAAAGATTGGAGGAAATCTTCTATCCATCTGATCCAATCCCTTTGTATTTAGATAAAAGATCTGAAACATTAAAAATAATACAACACATGAGAAATGAAGCGCATCGTTTTGCAATTAGATTTCATAGAAATAAAAGAAGTGGACAGGCATTAAATTCATCACTTGACTCGATTATTGGAATTGGAGAAAAAACAAAAATTACTCTTTTAAAAAAATACAAATCAATTAAAAAAATAAAAGAAACACCCCAGGAGTCAATTATTAAACTAATTGGAGTGGCAAAAGCAAAAAAAATAATCTCATTTTTAAATTCATCCAAATAGTATTTATATTTTTGTATCCATGAGAATAAAAGCTTTGGTAATTTGTTCCATTTTTCTTCTATCAAACTTGACTAATAGTCAAAATTCAAAAGGAATTAGTTCGCCGTTTATTAGCACATCGTTCGACTCTTTTAAAACAGGTGAGTGGATTAAATTTAGAATTCACTATGGTATTTTCAACGCTAGTTATGCCACTTTAGAACTTCAAGAAAGTAGTGTTGGCAATGAAAGTGTACACAAAGCAGTAGCTATAGGAAGAACCACGGGAATTGCTAGGTTTTTCTTCAAAGTTGATGACAGATATGAAACTTATTTTAAAAAAAATATTGTAAAACCATTAAAATCTACTAGAAATATTTATGAGGGAGGATATACAAAGAATGTTGAAATCAAATATGATTATGCGCTTAATCAAGCAATTGTAAACGACATCAAAAATAATCAGATTAATAAAGTGCCTATTAAAGAGAATGTCCAAGATTTAATTTCAACTTTTTATTTTCTTAGAAATCATTTTGATATTAAAAATTTAAAAATTAATGATTTTATTAAAATAAATGTTTTTTTTGATGCCGAGAATTATAATTTTAGAATGCGATTCTTAGGTCGTGAGGATGTAAAGACGAAATTTGGTATCGTAAATTGCTTAAAATTTAATCCGATCATTGAATCTGGAAGAGTTTTTAGGGATAGTGAAAGTCTCACACTTTGGGTTACTAATGATAAAAATAAAATTCCAATTAAAGTTGAAGCTGGTTTAAGAATTGGATCTATAGAGGCAGATCTTGAAGAGTTCAAGGGGCTTAAGCACCCCTTTAAAATTAAAATAAATGAATAAAGTAACTATACTGATAGTATTAATAATATGTGTCAATTATTCTTGCAAAAAAGATTCAAAACACCAACAGCCAAAGGTTGTCAAAGAAAAGATTATAAAGCAATTTGGATACACTTTAAATGATTATCATGTTGTAAAAGATACTGTTAAAAGTGGAGATTCATTTGGAACTATTCTTGAAAAAAACAATTTATTTTACCCTCAAATATTTAATATTGTTCAAAAAGCCAAACAAGTTTATGATGTAAGAAAAATAAATATTGGCAAGCCCTACACAATTTTGTTTTCTAAGGATAGTTTAAAATCGCCTAAATTATTTGTTTATCAGCCAAATCCTATTGATTATGTATTGGTTTCATTAACAGATTCTCTTTGGGCTGAAAAAAAATCCAAAGCAGTAAGATTAATTGAATTCGAAGCTCATGGAACTATTACCAGTTCCCTTTCAGAAACCATGGAAAAGGAAAAATTATCTCCATTATTGTCCAATGAGCTTTCAGAAATTTATGCTTGGACTATTGATTTTTTTAGACTTGAAAAAGGGGATAAATTTAAAATAATATATACTGGTAAATTTGTCGATGATTCCATATATGTAGGCTTAAATAGAATTCACTCTGCATTTTTTGAACATAGAAAAACACCTTTTTATGCAATTGAATTTGAAACGGATCCCAAAAGAGGAATTTATGAATATTTTGACGAAAATGGAAAAAATTTAAGAAGAGCTTTTTTGAGATCTCCTGTTCAGTTTAGTCGAATTTCCTCACGATATAACCTTAAAAGAAAGATAGCTTATTATGGAAGAATTCGCCCTCATTTAGGAACTGATTTTGCTGCCCCTGTTGGAACTGCTATAAGGGCAACAGCAAGTGGAACTGTTGTTAAATCAGGCTACACAAGAGGAAATGGGAATTACGTTACGATAAAGCACAATAGCACCTACTCAACTCAGTACTTACACATGAAGAAAAGAGGGGTAAAAAAAGGACATTTTGTTACTCAAGGGGATTATATAGGGAGTGTTGGAATGACTGGAAACACATCTGGCCCTCACGTTTGTTATAGATTCTGGAAAAATGGGAAGCAAGTTGATCCACTGCGTCAAAAACTTCCTGAAGCAAAGCCAATTTCTCAGAATTTAAAAGATAAATACTTAACTTACATGAGACCCGTTAAAAAACAACTTGATTCAATCGGGCTAAATGACAGATTAATGGAAAAATCGATTGCTAACAACTAAATCATTCTTTTGAAAAAAAATAATCCAACCTTAACTTCCACTTGGAAAAATCTTACGTCTCATTTCAACAAAATTAAAAATATTGAAATGAAACAAATGTTCATAGATGGTAAAAAAGCGGAAGATTTTACAATAAGTTGGGAGAATTTTACTGTTGATTTTTCTAAAAATAGAATAACTAAAAAAACCCTTGACTTACTTTTTAATTTAGCTTCAGAATGTAATTTACAGCAATCCATTGAAGATCAATTTAGTGGTGAGAAAATAAATCAAACTGAGGGCAGAGCGGTTTTACATACTGCTGTTAGAGCTGAGAAAAATAAAAAAATATTTGTAGACAATAAAGATGTGGTCCCTCAAGTTTTAGAGTCTAGAAAAAAAATTAAACGATTTACAGATGATATTATATCAGGAGAAATTAAAGGTTCAACTAATAAAATTTTCACAGATATAGTTAATATTGGTATTGGAGGATCAGACTTGGGTCCAGCAATGGTAGTTGAAGCTTTGAAATATTATTCTTCCAGACTAAAAACTCATTTTGTTTCTAATGTAGACGGAGATCATGTTCTTGAAATTTTAAAAAAACTAAATCCTGAGACTACTCTTTTTATTGTTGTTTCAAAGACCTTTACTACTCAAGAAACCCTTTCAAATGCCATTACTATAAAAAATTGGTTAATTAAAAATTTGGGAGAAGAAAGTGTAATTAATCATTTTGCTGCAGTATCAACAAATACGGCAGAAATTAAAAATTTTGGAATTAATCCCAATTATGTTTTTTCAATGAATGACTGGGTGGGCGGAAGATTTTCTCTTTGGAGTTCGGTTGGGCTTTCAATAAGTTTATCTGTAGGTAGTAAAAATTTTGAGTCGCTTTTAAAAGGAGCTAGAAAAATGGATAATCATTTTCAATCAACTCCGATTGAAAAAAATATTCCTGTTATTCTCGCACTAATAAGTATTTGGTACAATAACTTTTTCAAATGTGAAACAGAGGCCGTTATACCTTATTCTGAGTATTTAAAAAAATTACCTGCCTACCTTCAACAAGCGGTGATGGAAAGTAATGGTAAGAATACTGATAGAAATGGACAAAATATTTCTTACCAAACTGGTAATATTATATGGGGAAGTACTGGAACTAATTCTCAACATGCTTTTTTTCAATTAATTCATCAAGGCACAAAACTAATACCGTGTGATTTCATCGGATTTAGTGATCCACTATTTAAAGAGAACAAACAGCATAATAAATTGATGTCTAATTTCTTTGCTCAAACTGAAGCATTAATGATGGGTAAAACAATTTTAGAAGCCAAAGAAGAACTCAAAGATTCTTCACTTAGTGAAAATCAAATCGAATCTTTATCGCCTTTTAAAGTGTTTGAAGGAAATAAACCAACAAATACGTTGTTAATTCAAAAACTAACACCTGAAACTCTTGGGAGTTTAATCGCTATTTACGAACATAAAATTTTTGTTCAGGGAATTGTTTGGAATATTTTTAGTTATGATCAGTGGGGGGTTGAACTAGGCAAACAATTAGCTTCAAAACTTTTAAAAGAAATTGAAGAAAAAGATCCCAAAAAACATGACGATTCTACAAATTCTCTTCTTAAAAATTTTCTTAAACTTTAGACTAGTTATTCACAAAAATTGTTTAAAAAATTAATGCTAACATAACATTTCATGTATAAATTTTTTTGAATTTTGTATTTATTAACAAACCAATATTATAATATGAAAAAACTAACATTAATGTTAACAGCAATCCTTGTTTCAGGGTTCTGTTATTCACAAAATATTATTACTGGAACAATTACTGACGAAGATGGAGTAGCTCTTCCCGGAGCTACCGTTATTGTTGAAGGTACTTCTAATGGCGTGGGAAGTGATTTTGATGGAAATTACTCGATAACAGCAGCAAGTGGAGACACTATTGTTTTTAGTTACATTGGATATTCCTCTCAATCGATTGCAGTTGGCACATCTAATACTATTAACGTGGTATTGGCTGCAAGCTCAAATGAACTAGATGAGGTGACTCTTTTTTCAACTTTAGATTTAGCTGAAGTAAGAGAGACCCCAGTTGCAGTCTCAACACTTTACGCTAGTGAAATTGCTGAAACAGTTGGTAATTTGGAACTTCCTCAGTTGCTAAATAAAACACCTGGTGTTTACACTACAATGCAAGGTGCCTATGGAGATGCTACAGTAAGGCTAAGAGGATTTAGACAGGAAAATATTGCTGTACTTATAAATGGTATGCCTGTAAATGATATGGAAAATGGAGCTGTATATTGGAGTAACTGGGCTGGATTAAGTGATGTAGCTTCAGCCATGCAAGTTCAAAGAGGGCTTGGATCTTCTAAACTGCCTATCCCTTCTGTCGGAGGAACAATTAACGTAGTAACAAAATCTACTGCCTTACAGCAAGGTGGAAAAGTATCAGCTTCGGTTGGTAATGATGGTTTTTTAAAAACCGTGACATCATACAATACGGGGGTAAGTAGCTCGGGTCATGCTTTTTCAGCTTCCTTTGGAAGAACTGCAGGTGATGGTTATGTTGATGGAACCTCTTTTGAAGGATACTCTTACTTTTTAGGCTATGGATATAAAGATTCTAGTGATAAACATAATTTACAATTTGTTGTTACTGGGGCTCCACAAGTTCACGGACAGAGGACTACAAGTTATTATAACATGGCTACACTAGCTGATTATAAAAAATATGGAATTAAATACAATTACAATTACGGATTAAGAAATGGAGAGGGCTTTAACATGAGAAATAATTACTATCACAAGCCCATCGCGTCACTAAACTGGGAATATAAAATAAATAATAAAAGTTCCTTATCTGCTACTGCCTATGCTTCTCTTGGAAGAGGAGGAGGCTCTGGGGATTTGGGTAGAAATGGAAGTTTTGGGTTTTTTAGTGGAAGTGATTGGAGAAACCCCAAGAACGGATATGTTCTTTGGGATCAAGTAGTTAAACATAATAGTGGACAAACTGCTAACTGGGGAGATGGAAGTTCGTCTGCAATGAGCCCTGACCCAACAACTGGACTCTTTATTGTAAATGATGAAAGCTTTTCTTCAAGCGCTCCATTTGAAAGAAGAAATGGCTGGATTCAGCGAAATTCAGTAAACTCGCACAACTGGTTTGGAGCAATTGGTAACTATAAAACTAAAATCAATGAAAATATTACCGTTGACGTTGGTTTTGATAGTAGATTTTACAGAGGGCTTCATTACAGAAATTTAAGAGATAGACTTGGTTCGGATGGTTACAGAGATGGTAGATATGCTGATTTTCCTGATGGAAAGGTTGTTACTAAAGAATACAGGTGGCCAATTAGTGATGTTTGGAATGTATTTGGTGATACGGATAAAGAAGAAAAAATCGACAGAAATAATGTTGGGGTAATTGATTATATCGGTCTATACTTTCAAACCGAATATTCTAAAGATAATCTTTCTGTCTTTGCACAAGGATCTGTCTCAAATAAAGGATTTCAAAGAGAAGACTACTATATTTACAAAAGTTCAAACCCTTTACAAATTTCAGAAAAAGTTAATATTTGGGGTGGAACTATTAAAGTTGGTGCAAACTATAACATAGATATAAAAAACAATGTTTTTGTTAATGCCGGATATTTTTCAAAGCAACCAAATTTAGATGCTGTATTTCAAAATTATCAAAACGTTCCAACCCCAGATGCTGACTTGTTTAATGAAAAAATACTTGGACTTGAATTTGGTTATGGCTACAGAGCCAAAGATCTGTTTTTTAATGTTAATTTATACAGAACGACATGGACAGACAGGTTTCTATTTGAAAACGTGGAAATTGGAGGTGAGCGAGGAGAAGCAAACTTTTCAGGTGTTGAACAAATACACTCAGGAATTGAAATTGATGGAGCTTACGACATAGGTCCATTTGTAACAGTTAGTGCAATGCTTTCTCTTGGAAATTATAAATATGGTGGAAATGTAACCGACAGTGCTGTAACAACAAACGAATCGAACGTTAGTATTGGTTCAGCAACATTATATTTAGATGACGCAAAAGTGGGTGATACAGCACATAGGACATCTCATATTGACTTAACTGTTAGACCAACTGACAGATTTAAATTTAATATTGACATGTTTTCTGCAGGTGATTTATACGGGTCCATTAATGCTGAAGATTTTGATGAGCCTGGCGTAACAAACTTAAAATTGCCAAGTTATGAGATTTTTGGATTTGGTAGTTCTTATAAGTTTGAATTAGGCGAAAATCCTATTTACATAAGGCTTAATGTCAATAATCTTTTTGATAATGAATATTATCAAGAATCTGCTAACAATTATTTGGCTACCGCCTCAACAGAAAATTACAAAGGGATTAATGTAAGAAACAGAGTTATTCCTGGATGGGGAAGAACTTGGAATTTAGGTTTCACCTACCGATTTTAATTATTGACACCTATTAAATAAAAAAAGCCTCACTAATTGGGGCTTTTTTTATTTAATATCTTTTATTTTGAGTTGAACAGAGGTCTTTCCTCTCCAAGTATTTTGGTCAACAGTATATGCCATAGAAAAAGAACTCTGGTTTATACTCTTGTCAAATTTTTCAGACAACCAAAATCCTATTGCTGAAAATGATATTGTAGATTTTTGCTTCACCGAAAGTTTAACATGCTCCTTGTCTTTTCCGATTTTGTTTAAACTCCCTTCAAAACTTAATCCGTCGGAAATAAAAATTGGTGTTCTATTACCTGGTCCAAATGGTTCAAATAGATTTAAGATTCTAAAAAACTTTGGCGTAATAGCATCCAATTTAATTTTTGATTCAATTACTATTTCTGGTTCAGGTAATTTATTATTTATAGAAACAGAAACCGCTTTCTCGAAACTTTCTTTAAACAATTGAAAGTTTTCTTCTTTTATTGTTAGTCCTGCCGCATATTTATGACCCCCAAATTGGACTATAATATCTTTACATTCTTCTAATATTTTATACAAATCAACATTTTTTATAGACCTTGCTGAAGCAGTTAAATTTCCATCACTTGATTTACAAAAAACAATTGTAGGCTTATAATGTTTTTCGATTAATCTTGAGGCAACTATCCCAATAACTCCTTTATTCCATGATTTGTTAAAAACAACCGTTGAATTTTGTTTTTTGTTGACTTGCTTCTCTATTTGATCTAAAGCTTCATTTGTTATTTCTTTTTCTATTTCTCTTCTTTGAGTATTTAGTTCATCTACTTTTCTTGAAATTTTTTCTGCTTTATCAATATCCTCTTCTATTAAAAGCTGAAGTGCTAAACGAGCATGAGAAATTCTTCCTGCAGCATTTATTCTTGGTGCAACATAAAACATAAGATCTGAAATAGTAAACTCTTTTTTATTGTTGTTTTTTAAAATCGTGTGAATTCCGACTCTTGGGTTAGAATTTATTACTTGCATTCCAACATGAGCTAAAATCCTATTCTCATTTGTAATTGGAACAATATCCGCTGCAATTGCAAGTACTACTAAATCTAAATAATTAACAATTTTATCTATATTATTTCCTTTTTTAAAATTAATTGCCTGGACTAATTTAAACCCTACTCCACAACCACACAGCTCTTTAAAAGGATATCTACAGTCCTGTCTTTTGGGATTGAGAACTGCTAAAGCATTTGGCAGAGTTTCACTTGGATTATGATGATCACAAATAATAAAATCTATCTTTTTGTTCAAAGCATATTCCACTTGACTATGAGCTTTTATTCCACAATCTAAAGCAATAACTAATCGCTGGTTATTAGAACTAGCCATATCTATTGCTTTTAAAGAAATACCATAACCTTCAGAATTCCTATCCGGAATATAATAACTACAAATAGCGCCTAATTCTTTCATATAGGAGCTCAATAAAGCAACTGAAGAAGTGCCATCTACATCATAATCTCCATAAATCATAATCGACTCTTTCTTTTCAATGGCACTTAAAATTCTTTCCACCGCAATATTCATATCCTTCATTAAAAAAGGATCATGCAATTGGTTTAAACTTGGTCTAAAAAAAAATTTTGCTTGACTGTAATTGGTAATTCCTCTTCTAACAAGCATTGAAGAAATTATAGTATCAACTTTTAACTCATTTGAAAGGGAATCTATAATTGATTTGTCTCCATTAGGTTCAACTTTCCAATTCATACTATTTTCCTTTTCCTTGAACAATGATTACGTATTCCCCCTTAGGTTTTTTATTGCTGTAAATAGCAACCATTTCTTTAATAGATCCTCTTAATGTTTCTTCGTAAAGTTTTGTTAGCTCTCTAGAAATTGAAATTTTCCTGTTTGATCCAAAAAAATTATCAAAATCTAAAAGAGTTCTGAGTAATTTGTGAGGTGATTCATAAAAAACCATTGTTCTTGATTCTAAAGCAAGTTTTTCTAGCCTAGATTTTCTTCCTTTCTTAGCGGGTAAAAAGCCTTCAAATATAAATTTATCAATAGGTAGGCCACTAACTACAAGTGCTGGAACAAAAGCCGTGGGACCGGGGAGACATTCTGTTTCAATATTATTTTCTAGACAAGTTCTAACAATTAAAAATCCTGGGTCAGAGATTCCAGGAACCCCAGCATCTGAGATTAAAGCTATATTGCTACCCTCAACTATTTTTTTTATGATATAACTTACCTCGCTGTGTTCATTAAATTTATGATGTGATCTTAATGGTATATCAATTTCTAAGTAATTTAGGAGTTTTTTACTCCTTCTAGTGTCTTCGCATAAAATTAAATCTACATCTTTTAAAACTTTTATTGCTCTTAAGGTTATATCCTCAAGATTACCAATTGGTGTTGGAACAATATATAGTTTTGCCATGTTGAATTAATTTTTGGACATTTGTCTAATTAATAAAGTTAACTACTTTAAAAACAATAATAAGGCTTTAAAATGATTGAAAATAAAAATTTTTTAAATGGTAGAATTGAAGTCATTTGTGGGTCCATGTTTTCAGGAAAAACAGAAGAATTAATTCGTAGAATAAAAAAAGTTGAACTTTCTAATATATCCTTTATTTTGTTCAAGCCAAAAAAAGACTCAAGAAATTCTAAAGAAAAAATAGTCTCTCATGCCAAAAATGAGATAAACTGTAAGTTAATTGATGAATCTAAAGAGATTTTAAAAAATTCCAAGGGGTATTCTGTAATAGGAATTGATGAAGCCCAATTCTTTGATGAAAATTTAGTTTTAGTTTGTAATACGTTAGCGAATAATGGGCAACGAGTAATAGTTGCAGGATTGGATATGGATTATAAAGGAAACCCGTTCGGTCCGATGCCAAATTTAATGGCTTGTGCCGAAGAAGTCACTAAAGTTCATGCTGTTTGTGTTGAAACTGGAGAACTTGCGGGTTTTAGTTATAGAAAAACAATAAACGATGATTTAGTAATGATTGGTGAAAAAAAAGAATACGAACCACTTTCTAGAAAAGCTTTTATAAGAAAAATGTATTCTAGAGAAAAAAATAAATGATGGTCAATCAAGAAACAGTAATTGAAATTAATTTGGTTAATCTTAAAAAAAATCTTGCTTTTATTAGGTCAAAAGTTAAAAAGAAAACATTAATCATGGCAGTAGTTAAGGCATCTGCTTATGGTTCAGATTCTGTTATTATCTCTAAAAAATTAGAGAAAGAAAAAGTGAATTATTTAGCGGTCGCTTACACCAGTGAGGGAATAGAACTTAGAAATGAAGGGATTAAAACTCCTATTCTAGTTTTGCATCCACAAATAAACGATTTTAATAAAATTATTGAATATGACTTAGAGCCTAGTATATATTCATTTAGAATTTTAAAGGAATTTCTTTCTAAGATAAAATCAAATAACAATCCTTCCTTTCAAATAAAGTTTAATTCTGGTTTAAATAGGTTGGGCTTCAAAAATAATGATATTGATAAATTAATAAAATCCTTGAATGGACTAAAGCCCAATTTTATTTTCTCACACTTAGGGGCTTCAGAAGATACTCTTGAAAAATCTTTTACAGAAAAACAAATAAATAACTTTTCTCTAACCTCTGCTCTTTTTGAAAATAAAATTGGTTTTAAAATAAGAAAACACCTGTTAAACACTTCGGGAATACTAAATTTTTCTGATTACCAATTTGATATGGTTCGAACTGGAATTGGACTTTATGGCTTTGGAAATAATCCTAAATTCAAACCATTTCTTAAACCAATAATTAGTCTAAAAACTATAATATCTCAAATTCATAAGATTAAAAAAGGTGAATCAGTGGGTTACAATAAAGGTTTTATAGCAAAAGAAGATACACTGATAGCAACATTGCCAATTGGACATGCTGATGGAATTTACAGGCACTACGGAAAAGGAAAAGGGAAAGTTCAAGTAAAAGGAAAGCTTGTTCCGATTATTGGAAATGTATGTATGGATATGATGATGATAGATATTTCTAAGGTCAAATGTCAAGAAGGTGATTCGGTAATAATTTTTGATGATAAAAATATTTCAGCTGAAGATTTTTCAAAATCTGCAGATACTATATCCTATGAAATTATTACTTCTCTTTCAAAAAGAATTCGACGAATTGTTGTCCAGTAATTGTTTTGTATATAACAAAAATTTACATTAATGATACAAAACAATAATGAGTTTTTAATTCATAGGAAATAATTATTTTTGCTAAAAAATAGATTGTATGAAAATTGCTTTGGTTGGTGCTACTGGAATGGTAGGTGGAGTTGTACTTGAAGTTATTAAAGAACGAAAGTTATCTTTTGACGAACTATACCTTGTCGCTTCAGAAAATTCTTTTGGTAAAAAAGTTAACTTTTTAAATAAAACATATACAATAATTAGCCTTAAACAGGCAGTTGAAATTGCTCCTAATATTGTGATTTTTTCAGCTGGAAGTAGCACTTCTCTAGAGTGGGCGCCGCTGTTTGCAAAAGCTGGCACAACTATTATTGATAACTCCTCCGCCTGGAGAATGGATGAAACTAAAAAGTTAATTATTCCTGAAATTAATGGGTCTTTGTTAGACTCAAATGATAGAATTATTGCGAATCCAAATTGTTCAACAATTCAAATGTTAATGGTTTTAAGTCCCATCCATAAAAAGTATGGAATAAAAAGAGTTGTAGTTTCAACTTATCAATCCATTACAGGAACAGGAATGAAAGCATTAAAACAATTAGAAAATGAATACGGGGGTGTAAAAGGAGAAATGGCTTATAATTTCCCTATTCATCAAAATGCCATTCCCCATTGCGATGATTTTTTAGAAAATGGTTATACCAAGGAAGAAATGAAACTTTCTAATGAAACACACAAAATTCTTGATTCAACAATAAAAGTTAGTGCAACAGCAGTAAGAGTCCCAGTAATTGGCGGGCACAGCGAGTCAATTAATATTACTTTAAATAATTCTTTTGAAATTATTGATATTATAAAACTGTTAAGCAATTTTCCTGGACTATGCATTAAAAATGATTCGTTTAATTTAGAATACCCTATGCCTCTATTTTCAAAAGGAAAAGACGAAGTGTTTGTTGGAAGAATTAGAAAAGATTATTCAGAAAAAAACAGTCTGAACTTATGGGTTGTGGCAGATAATCTAAGAAAGGGTGCTGCTACTAATGCTGTTCAAATTGCAGAATACTTAATAGAAAATAAGTTAATTTCTTAATTCTCTTTTATTTTAAAGTCCTCCATAAATTTGGTAGTATAATTTCCAGAAATATAATCGGGGTTATCCATTAATTGCCTGTGAAATGGTATTGTAGTTTTAATTCCTTCAATTACAAACTCATCCAAAGCTCTTTTCATTTTATTAATTGCCTCCTCTCTGTTTTGGGCAGTTACAATTAATTTGGCAATCATTGAATCATAATTTGGAGGAATTGTATAGCCACTATAAACATGAGTATCCAATCTTACTCCGTGCCCACCAGGTAAATGAAGATTAGTAATTTTTCCAGGTGATGGTCTGAAGCCTGAGTAAGGATCTTCAGCATTGATTCTACATTCAATGGAGTGTAGTTTAGGATAATAATGATTTCCCGAAACTTTAATTCCTGAAGCAACTTTTATTTGTTCTTTAATCAAATCATAATCAATTACTTGTTCCGTAATTGGATGTTCAACTTGAATTCTAGTATTCATTTCCATGAAATAAAAATTTCGGTTTTTATCAACTAGAAATTCGATAGTCCCAGCGCCTTCATATTTGATAAATTCGGAGGCTTTAACCGCAGCCTCTCCCATTTTATCTCTTAATTTTTCAGTCATAAAAGGAGAGGGAGTTTCTTCAGTTAATTTTTGATGTCGTCGTTGAATTGAACAATCTCTTTCTGATAAGTGACAGGCTTTTCCAAATTTATCTGCTACAATTTGGATTTCAATATGGCGTGGATTTTCAACTAGTTTTTCCATATACATACCATCATTTCCAAAGGCAGCTTTAGCTTCTTGTTTGGCACTTTCCCATAAATCTAAAAATTCTTTTTCTTTCCAAACAGCTCTCATTCCTTTTCCGCCACCTCCTGCTGTAGCTTTAATCATCACAGGATATCCTATTTTTTTAGCTAATTTTTTAGCTTCTTTTAAAGACTCTATTATTCCTTCAGATCCAGGAATAGTAGGTACACCTGCATCTTTCATAGTAGATATCGCAGAAGCTTTATCTCCCATCCTATCTATCATTTCGGCAGAAGCACCGATAAATTTAATTTTGTGTTCATCACAAATTTTAGAAAATCGAGAATTTTCAGATAAAAACCCGTATCCAGGATGAATAGCATCTGCATTCGTAATTTCAGCGGCCGCAATTATATTAGGAATTTTCAAATAAGATTCTGAACTATTAGCTGGTCCAATACATACTGCTTCATCTGCAAATTTCACGTGAAGACTTTCTTCATCTGCAACAGAGTAAACTGCGACTGTCTGAATTCCCATTTCCTTACACGTTCTTATAATCCTTAGAGCTATTTCTCCTCTGTTAGCAATTAATATTTTTTTAAACATACTCCTATATTAAGTTAATATTAATTACGACGGATCTATTAAAAATAATGGCTGGTCAAATTCGACGGGTGAGGCATCGTCAACTAAAATTTTAACAATCTTCCCAGAAAATTCAGATTCAATTTCATTAAATAACTTCATGGCTTCTATTACACATAGTACATCACCCTCAGATATTAGATCACCATTTTCAACAAAATTGGATTTATCTGGAGAAGGTTTTCTGTAAAAAGTTCCAATAATTGGAGACTTAATTGTAATTAAATTAGTGTCTTCCGAATCATTTTCTTGTTCACTTACTATTTCTGGGCTACTCATTTGAGTTTCAGAAAT
>Ga0209406_1000375_pt1 | contig 36242 bp, 27 predicted proteins | sample COGITO_mtgs_1204_FD_184808 | JGI IMG/M metagenome (GOLD analysis project Ga0209406, IMG submission 184808) | Pelagic marine microbial communities from North Sea - COGITO_mtgs_120426 (SPAdes) (version 2) | ecosystem: Environmental > Aquatic > Marine > Epipelagic ... | reverse complement strand
GGGTATCCCATCCCTGATTCTTGGTATCCGTGAGTTACATTACCCCACAACATCATACCATAATTAGCCAATATTTTTTCTTCATTATTATCTGCCCAATGCTCTAAAATTACGTATGAATTTGGATGTTTTGACCATATCGTATCTGCCATTCTTTTAAGTAGATTAATTCTATCATTATCATAATTATTAGAATTATTACTAAATCCTTTAGTGTAATCAAATCTAAATCCATCTAAATGGTATTCATCAAGCCAATAATGATTTACTCTGTCCATAAAGTTTTGGGTTGCTTCTGAAGAATGGTCAAAATCATATCCCCAACAATATGGAGGATGTGGACAAACTTCATTAAACCAAGGGTTATTGGCAGCAGGTCTATTGTTCAATCCGTCCCAATATAAATTAACCATAGGACTTTGTCCAAAAGCTTGGTTAAATACAATATCGTTTATAACAGCAATTCCCCTTCCATGACACGAGTCTATAAATGCTTTAAAATGATCTGGTGTTCCGTAGTATTTATCCAATGCCATATGAAAACTTGGATTATATCCCCAGCTTTCATTATTTTCAAATTCTCCTGGTGGCATTAATTCAATTGCATTAACTCCTAGTTCGGCCAAATAATCCAAAGTATCTATAAGAGTTTGATAACTATGAGTGGAAACAAAATCCCTAACTAATAGCTCGTATATTATCAAATTTTTATTTTCTGGTGGCGTAAAGTTGTTATTTGTCCAGTTGTAAGCAGTTTTACCAGGTTCTATAACAGTTACAAAACCACTGGTATAATTAGATGGATAGGGAACAGGATTGGGATAATTAAAGCTACCAATATTTGCATCATTGTTAGGGTCTAAAATCAACGGACTAAGTGGATCTGCAATTTTATTAACACCATCTACTAAATATTGATAAGTGTATTTTCCACCAGGACTTAACCCTGAAATAGTCTTCCACCAATAACTACTGTCTGTAGATAAAGACATAAAGGAAGAAGAATTTACCATCCAGTTATTATGATCACCTATTAAATTAACTGTTGTTTTTTCTGGTGCATAAAATTTCAAAGTAACTGTAGAGTCGTTTATATAGTTAATCCCGTCTACCAATCCATTTGGGGGATCTACTAAGTTTAGTGCTGGAATAACTACATAATTAACAGTATCTCTTAAGACAGAACTTCCATCATCTGCCACCAATATAATTTGATGATCACCGGAAGAGTTTACAATTATATCTTTTTCTAATAAAGTTGTATTTACAGTATCTGCTATTAACACTCCATTATCAAATAGTTGAAGAGTAGCATCTGAATTTGATTGTCCACTAAAGGAAATAGTATCATTTATATTAACTAACAAGTCGGAATATGGTTTGAAAATAGCTGCTTGAAAACCTCCATTAATTGGGTAAATTGGATAGAGTATATCGCCCATATTTGCAGTTTTTCCTTCAAGAGAGCCATCATGGTTTCGAAATACAAATGCAAGTTTAGCAACATTAGTTCCGTTTGGAAATCCATAATATTGGTCTATGTCAATAACAATCTTATGTATATTATTTCCCAAATCAGTCATAAGTGTATTTGTGTCAGCTTGTCCCCAATTTCCTTGGACAAATGACCAACTACTTGGAAGTCCACTTTGAGTAATAATTCCAGTATGCGTATAAACTGGAGAAACTCCAACTAATCCGCCATTTCCCTGCGTAGCATCATAATGAATTGTTACAATATCATTTACAGTTGGAAATGCAGGACTAATTTGAATAATTTGAGTTATTCCAATTTGATAAACCAAAAAAAAGATTAAAATAAATGGGATTTTTTTTACCATATTTCAATTTATAAAAAAAGCTCCCGAAGGAGCTTTTTTTTTGGGTTAATAGCTATTCTATTTTATAATTAGTTTGCCTGTTATATCTTCATTATCAGAATTTATTTTATAAATATAAATCCCATTATTTAAATTAGAAGTATTGTATTCAACAGATTGTGATCCACGAGTTATTACACTGTTAATTACATTATCAACTAATTTTCCAGTTATATCATAAATTGAAATATTAGTTTCATTAGAATTTTTCAAATTGAAATTAAAAGTTGTAAAGTTTTCACATGGATTTGGACTTACTGAAACATTTGTGATATTAGATTCAATTATGTTTGCAGCTGAGCCATCACATTGTGTACACGAAGCCCAACAATATGTAAAACCAGTATTTGAAGCAGAAATTGCAAAAATTCTATCTGTTCCAAAACCACCGCCACCACCACAAACTGTATCATTAACAGATTCGTCAGCACCCCAATCTCCATTTACAAATTTGTAATAAACTGTATCACCAGAATTTGGATAGTCAATAGTTATTTCCCATAAATTATTGCCTAAATCTGTCATTGCACTTCCAGCATCTGTAGGTGTCCAGTTTACCATACTTGTAGATCCAGTAGTTGCACCATTATCGGCAAAATTTCCTGCAATCCTTATTCCTGAGGCGTCTAATGTTGCTCCTCCAGCTAGATAGTCTGTAATATCAACTCTATGTGTGATTGACACCTGAGCAGACAAACTAAACGTAGTTATTATTGATAATAAAAAGTATATTTTTTTCATATTTGTTAATTTTAAATTCATATAAATTTAAAAAAAAAATCTACTTAACGTATAAATGACGTTAAAAAAGTTTATTTTTGAGATAGGTATTAATAAATTCACATATTATGCAACATAAGTCTTCTTATCTAATATTTTCTTTTTTTCTTATTTTTTCACTCCACATAAAAGCACAATTTACTTTGAGTGGAAATGTTAATGACGAGAAAGGGGATGCAATTATTGGAGCTTATATTAAAATTCCCAATTTAAATTTAGCAACTAGTAGCGATATAACTGGTGATTATACCATGAAAAATATCTCACAAGGAGAGATAAAAATCGAATTTAGTGCAGTTGGATTTCTAAAAGTTTCAAAATCAATAAACTTTAGTAAAGATTTAATTTTAAACATCGTCTTAAAAGAAGATATTCAACTTTTAGATGAAGCAGTAGTTATTGGCTATGGAACAGCTAGAACTAAAGATTTAACTGGTTCTGCTGTTGCAATTTCAGAAGATAAATTTTTAAAAGGTTCTCTTGCTACACCAGAACAATTGATTATGGGAAAAGTACCAGGCTTAAAAGTTACATCCAACGATGGTGCTCCAGGCTCTGGAAGTACTTTAAGAATAAGAGGAGGAACTTCAATTAATGCAAGTAATGATCCACTAATTGTTATAGATGGTGTCCCTGTAGACAACGGAGGAATAGCTGGAGCTGCAAATCCACTTTCATTAATAAACCCAAATGATATTGAGTCTTTTGTAGTGCTAAAAGACGCTTCAGCAAGTGCAATCTATGGATCAAGAGGTGCTAATGGTGTAATTTTAATTACTACCAAAAAAGGAGAAGGGGATTTAAAAATCACAATAAATCAAAAAACCTCTTTAAGTACTATTGCTCAATATGCAGATGTTCTTTCTGGGGATTCCTTGAGAAATCTTATTTATAATAATGGATCCGCAAATCAAATTGAATTATTAGGAGATTCTAATTATAACACAAATTGGCAAAAAGAAGTTTTTAGAAATACAATAGTAAATGACTTTAATGTTGCTGTTTCTAAAAAATATTGGAGATTTTCATATGGTAACAGAGTTGATAATGGATTACTTAAGAGAGATCAATTTATAAGAAATAATATTAGTCTTAATCTTAACCCCACTCTATTTAATGAACAATTAAAATTAGAATTTAATAATAAATTAGTTCAAACCAACTCTCGTTTTGCAGATAGGGGAGCCTTAGGTGCTGCTTATTTTGACCCTACAAAACCAGTTTATTCTCAAAATGAGGTATATGGTGGTTTTTATGAATGGACCCAAAATAATGGCAACCCAAATACGCTTGCTGCTAAAAACCCTGTTGGATTAATAAATCAAAAAAATGATTTAAGTTCTGTACAGCGATATATTGGAAATTCAAAATTCTCATACAATCCAAAATTTTTACCTGACCTTACATTTAACTATAATGCAGGCTTTGATTTTTCTAAAGGAGAGGGTACAGTCGAAGTACTTTCAAGTTCTGCTTCTGGTTATTTTTCAGAAGGTTCTTTCAATAGATATAACTCTAATAAAAGAAATTATCTTTCAGATGCGTATATTAATTTTAACAACAGGAATGATAGTAGTAAAAACTACTTAGATATTACATCAGGTTTTTCTTATCAATATTGGAACTCTAATAGTCCAAACTTACCAGTTTATAACCAAAGTGAGGATTCAATAATTTACCCTGCTGTTGAAAATCCATTTTTCACAGAAAATGCCATCATGTCTTTTTATGGTAGAGCTATTTATAATATAAATGATAAATATGTTATTAATGCAACTCTTAGAAGAGATGGTTCTTCACGATTTAGTCCAGAAGCTAGATGGGGATTCTTTCCATCTTATTCGGCGGCATGGATTGTTAGCGAAGAGAAATTTATGTCAAACTTTTCTAAAATAAATTATTTTAAAATTAGGTTCGGATATGGAGTGAATGGTCAACAAGACGGTATAGGTGATTATGGTTATATTTCAAATTATTTTATTGGAACATCAACAGCGCAATACGGATTTGACAATAATTTTTACTATGTATACAGGCCTGCAGGTTTTGATGGAAATTTAAAATGGGAGGAAACCAGAAGTAATAATTTAGGTATAGATTTTGGATTATTAAATGATAGAGTTTCAGGAAGTTTAGATTTATACAATAAGATCACTTCAGATCTATTAGCAACTGTTTCAGTTCCTGCTGGAACAAATTTTACCAATCAAATCTTAACAAATGTAGGTGGAATGTCCAACAAGGGAATTGAGTTAAATTTAAATATAGGTTTAATTCAAGAAAAAGATTTTAATCTTTCTGTTTCTGCAAATTTTGCATACAACCAAAATAGAGTTACTAAATTGTCTTTAATTGAAGATACTTCTACCATTGGTATACAGGTAGGTGGAATTGCTGGTGGAATAGGTAATACTGTACAGATTCATAGTTTAAATAATCCTACTTTTTCTTTTTTACTTTATGAACAATTATATGATCAGAGCGATCTACCCATACAAGTTGGTGAACAAGCTACTATTGACATAAATAATGATGGAGTTATTGATGGTACTGATAAATGGCAAACTATTCATGCCTTTAATGATAGAGATGGAGATGGCATAATTTCACCAAGTGATAAATATATTATCAACAAACCTATTCCAGATTTATTAATAGGTGGAGCAATAAATTTAAACTATAAAAATTGGTATTCGAGTATTTCATTTAGATCTGAAATTGGTGGATATATATATAATAACATTCACTCTAATGCTGCAACTTATCAATCTATAAACGGAACACAAGGATTTTTAAGTAATATTAGTTCTTTGTACTATGAAAGTGAAGTACAAAACATTTCTGATTATCAATTGCAAAGTGACTATTACTTGGAAAAAGCAAATTTTTTCAGAGTTGACTTTTTCACTATTGGATATAATGTAGGAGATTTTTTGGATAATAAAGTAAAAAATATTGATATTTCAATTTCAGTACAGAATCTATTTTTATTGACTAAATACAGTGGATTAGATCCAGAAATTGGAGGAGGAATTGACAATAATATTTATCCAAGACCTCGAGTATTTACTCTTAACTTAAATTTTAATTTTTAAAAAATGAAAAAATTAATTTTCCCCTTATTTCTACTTTTTATATTTTCTTGTAAAAAACCTCTTGATTTTTCACCAAGGTATGGTTTCAATTCTGAAGTAATTTACAGTGACCCTAGTCAGTATATTAATGTTCTTTCAAAACTATATTCAGGGTTATCAATGACAGGTATCCAAGGACCAGCTGGTCAATCAGATATTTCAGGAGAAACTATCGATGAAGGATTTTCATCTTATGTGAGAGTTCTTTGGAATCTTCAGGAGCTTCCAACTGACGAGGCAGTTTGTGGCTGGAATGACCCTGGTATTCCCGCACTTAATAAAATTCAGTGGAGCCCTGAAGATGGATGGATAAAAGGAATGTATTATAGAATTTATTATCAATTAACTTTATGTAATGAGTTTATTTACCAATCTAATGAGGAAAAATTGACTGAAAGAAATTTTAATCAAGAAGATATTCAAATAATAAATACATATAGAAATGAGGCAAGATTTTTAAGAGCTTTAAGCTATTATCATGCATTAGACTTATTTGGAAGTGTACCATTTATTACTGAAAATGATAGAGTTGGTGCATTTAATCCTCCACAAATCTCAAAAGATGACTTGTTTCAATATGTAGAAACTGAATTGTTAGATTTAAAAAGTCTTTTAGAAAATGCCTCTTTATTACCATATGGAAGAGCTTCAAAGCAAGCGGTTCAGGCATTATTGGCTAAGTTATATTTAAATGCTGAAGTATATATTGGTTCTTCAAGATATGAAGATTGTCGTACGCAATGTGAAAATATTATAAGTTCAAATTTATTTCAATTAGATGAGTCCTATCAGCATATTTTTTTAGCAGACAATCATTCTTCAAATGAAATTATTTTCCCAGTTGTTTTTGATGGTTTATACGCTCAAACATGGGGAGGAACAACATTTCTAGTTTGTGCATCAATTGGTGGAGATATGAGTGCCACTGACTACGGAGTAAATGGAGGATGGGGAGGTTTAAGAGCTACAGAAAAGTTGGTAGAAAAATTTGATTACTCAAAAAATTACCTTTACCTAGACACCTCTAACATACCAAATGACACAGTTATTACCAGTTCCTTATCTATTGATACTAATTATTTTTTAATTGACTCAAATTATAGTTCTAACGATAATCGATTTTTATTTTTTACAAAAGGGCAGCAACTTACCATATCTAATTTGGGAAATTTCAGACATGGATTTGCTTTCCCAAAATTTAAAAATATTAATAGAAACAGCACTAGTGGTTCAAATAATTCAAATACTGCTCATGTAGATATTGATTACCCAATGTTAAGATTAGCAGATATTCATTTAATGTTAGCAGAATCAGCACTTCGTCTAGGAGATCAAGCTACAGCAATTCAAAATGTTAATCTTATAAGAGAAAGAGCTTTTCAAAATTCAGATTATAATTTAACTACAATTTCACTTAATGAAATTTTAGATGAAAGGTCTAGGGAACTAAGCTGGGAAGCTACAAGGAGAACAGACTTAATAAGATTTGACTATTTTACATCTGCAGATTACGTTTGGCCACTTAAAGGTGGTGATTTTACAGGAATCGGAGTAGATAACCATTTAAAATTATATCCTATTCCTACCTCAGATTTAATCCTAAATACTAATCTGTCTCAAAATGATGGTTATTAGATTTATTTTTTATTTATTTTTTTTAAGTTTTTTTTCTAAAACTTATTCTCAACCGAATTCTAATAATTATCAAGTATTACTTCAAGGTTTTTGGTGGGATTATTATAACTCAAATTACAATAATAGATATTCAGATTATTTAGTTGACTTAGCTCCAAGATTAAGAGCAGTAGGAATTGATGCTATTTGGATTCCCCCATCAGTTAAAAATACTCAAATAGTAGATATGGGTTATGCCCCATTTGATCATTATGATTTAGGTGACAAATATCAGAAAGGATTTTTAAAAACAAAATTGGGAGATAAGGATCAACTGTTAAGAATGGTAGCTGTAATGAAAGCAAATGGTATTGATGTAGTTCAAGATATTGTTCTAAATCATATAACGGGAGCAGGAAGTGTAACGGGAAATGGAGGTAGAGATCCAGCTGCTATAGATGATGGTTCAACAAATAAGTATAAAAATTTCAGGTATGTCTGCCATAAATCACCAGCTTTAAATTCTACAGCAGGGAATTATAGTTCAAGAGAAGGTAGATTTCATAAAAATTGGCAGAACTTTTATCCAAACAATGGATTTATTTGTTGCACAAATGATATTAATTCTCCTTTTTGGGGTCCAGATATTTCTTACGAAAGTTCATCGTATGGACAAAGTTCTAACTGTGTATTTAACCCACTTCAAACAGTAAATTATATAAGAGATGAAATGCGAAATTGGATATTATGGTATAAAAAGCAAGTCGGTTTTTCCGGTGTTAGATTGGATGCTATTAAACATTTCCCAACTTATATAGCTGAGGACTATCTATGGAACCTTCAACATGGAAATGGATGGGCAAATGCAACAGATGATATGTTCGCAGTAGGAGAGTGGGTTGGTGGTGCTAGTGAACTTGACCAATGGTGCAATGATGTTCAAAATAGAGCTGGTACATTTGATTTCTCATTAAGAAGTGCATTGGTGGGAATTGTTCAAGGAAATGGAGCATTTGATTTGGGATCGATCCCAAATAATCAACAGCTTAATAGACAAAGAACTGTTCCATTTGTAAATAATCATGATACATTTAGACCAATTCTAGATTCTGATGGCAATTACAATGGTTGGAATAGTTCTCAACAACTAGGAACTCAAATTGAGCCCAATGACCCTAGATTAAGTGTAGTTTACGCAATTTCATTTGCATTAGATGGATCGCCAATGGTTTATTTTGAAGATCTTTTTAATATTGGATACAACAGTAATAGATTTAACCATCATCCAAAAGACTCAATAGAACTTCCAATACGATCTGATATTGCCAATATTATTTGGTGTCATCAAAATCTCAATTTTAAAGGTGGGTCTTATCTTGTTAGATGGCAGGAGAACGATGCTTTGGTAATTGAAAGAGATGCAAAGGCAGTCATAGCTGTCAATGATAGTTGGAGTAGTTGGAAAAACTTAATTGGTGTCCAAAGTAATTGGACAGATGGTACAGTTTTAAAAGATTATTCTGGTGCTAATACAAATACTACAATTGTATATGGTGGCGGGAAAATAGATATTAATATTCCACCATGTGACGGTTCTGCAAATAACTCTAGAAAAGGGTATTCTATTTGGGCTCCTGATGGAATTACTACCAATTATATCAATTCTTCTGAATCTATAACTCAAGAATGGGAAATGGCCAATGATTTGGGAGATAGTCATATTGCTTCCTTACAACAAGGAGGAATGTTACCTAACCAAAGTAAAGAATGTAGGGTTGTTGGCAAAGTCCATTTAGAGACACAAAGCAATTTAAATATTGAATTTTATCCATTATTTAATAATTTATCTGTAGATATATTACTATTAGACAGCAATTGCAATACAATAGATTCAATTACTGGAATTGGAGATTTTTCTCATGATTTCTCTATAATAAATGAAGATTTATATACTATTCAAATAAGAAATACTACTGAAAATCAAATGGGTCAAAAATGTTGGGTGAAAGTTACTTATAATGCACCAACAGAACCAAATCTTAATATCTCAAAAAATAAATGTGCCTGTGATTCTCCTAATGGCACTATTGATTTTGAGGAAAATGGTTTTATTATTTTCCCTAATCCAGTTGTTGATTTTTTAAATATTTCAAAAAGTTATTTTATTAAGAATCAAAATTATTATATACTTAATATTAATGGAGAAATTATTAAAAATGGTAATGTGAATAATGGAAAAATATTTTTAGGAGATTTAGAAAAAGGAATGTATATATTAAAATACAATCAAAGGGTTATTAAAATTTCTAAAATCTAAATCAATTACTTACAAGAAATAATTTAAATAATACACAATGAAATACACTAAAAATATACTTTATTTACTTTTCTTAGTTACTTTAATAATTACTAGTTGTGTTAAAAAACAAACCAAACAAACTATTATTAATTGTGATAGTAATGTAAATATTTATTATCCACCAGGCTATGATAAATCTTCTCATACTCCATCTTTTGCTGTACTAAACGAACCATCACCACTTGAAAAAGTATTAGACTCAAGTTCATTAAAAGTGTCTTTTTCAGAATTTTCGGGTAGACAAATCGCACAAGTTTCATTTGGTTCAAATGTAGATTTATATGGAACTGGTGAAGTCATGGGAGATTTGATTAGAAATGGGAAAACCGTTAAATTATGGAACACAGATAATTATGGATATGGCAAAGACAATGGTCAAAGGCTATATCAGTCACACCCTTGGGTATTGGGAGTTGGAGAAAATGGTAAAAGTTTTGGAGTTATAGCAGATAATACTTGGAAAATGGAGATTTCTTTAGGTGAAAGAATTACCTTTTCATCTGAAGGACCAGCATTTAGAATTATAGTTATTGAAAAAGATTCTCCACAAGAAGTGATGAAAGAATTGGGAGAACTTACCGGAACTATTGAGCTTCCTCCACTTTGGAGCTTAGGTTTTCACCAATGTCGATATTCTTATTATCCTGATGAAAGAGTTAAATCTTTAGCCGATACAATGCGTTTAAAGAATATTCCTTGTGATGTAATATGGATGGATATTGATTATATGCAAAATTTTAAAATTTTCACTTTTGATTCCATTCACTTCCCGGATCCAAAAGAAACCAATGATTATTTACATAAGAACGATTTTAAATCTGTTTGGATGATAGATCCTGGTATCAAAGCTGAAAAAGGATTTTTTGTCTATGATTCTGGAGAAAAAATAAATGCTTGGGTGCAGACAAGAAACGATTCTGTTTTTTTAGGGAAGGTTTGGCCAGGAGATTGTGTTTTCCCAGATTTTACTCAGTCTAAGGTTTCAAAATGGTGGGGAGGATTGTATGAGAACTTCATGGCTAAAGGTGTTGATGGGGTTTGGAACGACATGAATGAACCAGCTGTTTTTGAAACAGTGGATTGGACCATGCCAGATAGTAATAAACATGTTGGAGATGAAAATATTAAAAATGACATACACTTAAGGTACCACAATGTTTATGGAATGATGATGGTAGAATCTTCAAGAAATGGAATCATTAAATCTAATCCTGATAAAAGACCATTTGTATTGACTAGGTCCAACTTTTTAGGTGGACACCGTTATGCAGCCACTTGGACAGGAGATAACAATTCTTCAATGAAACATTTAAAACAGTCTATTCCTATGAGTTTGAATCTAAGTCTTTCTGGACAGCCTTTTAATGGGCCAGATATAGGAGGTTTTGCTGGAAATGCAACTCCAGAATTATATGCTCACTGGATAGCTGTAGGAGCTTTTTATCCATTTTCTAGAGCCCATTCTACTAAAGGTTCTATAAATCAGGAACCTTGGTCTTTTGGTGAAGAAGTAGAAACAGTTTCAAGAGAAGCTTTGCAAAGAAGGTATCGCTTATTACCATATTTATATACCTTGTTTTGGGAAAGTGCAAATACAGGAATGCCAGTAATGAGGCCAGTCTTTTTTAATAATCCAGCAGAAAAATATTTAAGAACAGAACAAGAAAATTTCTTACTTGGAAGCGATTTATTAATTGTTCCTAAATGGAGCGAAAATGGTCAAATCCCAGCGGGTAATTGGAGAAATATTTCAATAAATGGTGAAAAAAGTCAAAATCATAAATACCATCCAGATGTTTTAATTAGACCTGGAGCGATAGTCCCATTGTGTAATCCTATAGTATCCACCAATTCTTTTTCGTTAGATACTATTACTCTCATTGTGTCTTTAGATTCTAATTTATCAGCAAAAGGGATATTGTATTCCGATTTAGGTGAAGGATATGGATACCAAGATGGTGAATTTTCATTAGTAGAGTTTTATGCACAAACTCAAAAAGGTATTACTACTTTAAATACTAAAATTATAGATGGTAATTCTTTTCCAAATGACACAAAAATAAATATTAAATTAATTATGGATGGCGAAGTAAGAAATTCTTTTGGTTTAATTGAGGAGTATATTGTCATTAATGATTAATTTTCTAAAACTACTGTAGCTTCTTAATTTTTTATTAGATGTTGATATCACAATAATTACCACAAGACTAAGTGTATGTTAAACAATAAGCGTATATTAGCATATAATGGTTACAAAAAAGTTTGAAAGTTCTGCTGATTTACAAGATAATTTGTTGTCTTTAATTGAAGCAAACCTACTTATTGAAACAAAATCAAGTAGTGAGGTAAAAGTTTTACTTTCTGGAGGTACATCTTCTCTTTCTTTGTACAAAAGATTTAAAGAACTTTCAAAAGTTAATTGGTCTAAAGTAAAGTTTGGTATGGTGGATGAAAAATGGATTGATAATGAATCCAAGGAAACTAATTATTACAATATATCTGAAGCTTTAGGAGACACCATTTTGCAAAAGGCATCTATAGCTCCTATGATATATGATTTGAAAGACGAAAAAAATAATTTATCATTAGCCAAACAGTCAAATTCTGTTTTTTTAAATGAAAAATCTATTGTTTTATTAGAGTTGGGTTTAGATGGCCATACTGCATCTTTATTCCCAAATACAGTTCAAACAGAAAATGCACTTTCTGAAATTTATCCAGATATTTCCTTAAACATAGCTCCTTTTAAACCAAAAAAGAGACTTACTCATAATTTAAAATCTCTACTAAACTCTAAAAAAATTATTTTAATTGTTTCTGGAAAGGAAAATGAAGATATTTTAAAAAGAGCTAATAAAGAATTACTTCCAATAAGTTATGTAATGAATACTTTGTCTTCGGAAGTTGAGATATTTTGGTCCCTATAAATTTTAATATTTATGAGTTATTCAAAGATGATATTAGATTTATTAAATAGCTTAATTAATTCAGATAAATTTCCTATAAAAAGTAATAAAAAAATTAAAGGTTTATTTAAAAATTTAAATAACTTTAATGAGATTAAATTCTTAATTAACAGATACATTTTTAAAAATAAATATTCCAAAACTATATTTTAAATTTATATATATGATACTAATCGCAGAAAGTGGGTCTACAAAGACTGATTGGGTACTTGTAAATGATGAAAATAAGGTTACAATGTATAAAACTATGGGATTCAATCCTTTTTTTCATTCTAGTGAATTTATTGCTAACGAAATTCAAAATAATAAGGAATTTTATCAAGCTTCAAAAAATGCGGAAAGATTGTATTTTTATGGAGCTGGATGTTCAAGTGAGGAGATGAATAATATAGTTAAATCTGGATTAAGTAAAATATATCCTAATTCAAATGTTACAGTTGACCATGATTTACTAGCTTGTGCATTATCTACCTACAAAGGGGAACCCTCAATATCTTGTATCTTAGGAACAGGTTCAAATTCGTGTTATTTTGATGGTCAAAATTTAAGAGAAGAGGTTCCAGCCATTGCTTATGTTTTAGGAGATGAAGGTTCTGGCTCTTTTTATGGAAAAAAATTATTAAAAGATTATTTATATAACCAGCTTCCTGATTCAATTCATAAAGATTTTGAAAGCCAATTTGGAAATGCAAAAGCAGAAATTTTTGAAAATGTATATATGAAACCCCATGCAAATGTTTATCTAGCTTCTTTTATGAAATTTATCAATAGACATTACCACCACGAATATGTTACAGAGATGATTCAGCATGGAATGAATGAATTTATCAAAATTCATGTTTGTTGTTATCCAGAATACAACTCTGTTAAAACTCATTTTATTGGTTCAATTAGTAAAATATTTGAAAAAGAACTTAAAGTTGCTGCCGATAAACATGGAGTGATTCTTGGAGATATAATTCAAAAACCTGTAGATAATTTAGTAAATTATCATCTGAATCATGTGCAAACAATTTAGTACGCACCTTTTAAATAAACTTTTCTTTTTATAAAGAATCAAATAAATTCCTTATTTACAATACTATTTTTTTTTCTTCTTTCAAGTTGTATTTCACCAAAAGAAAGTCTTAATCTTATTTCTCAGAATCCCAAGAAAACCAAAGAGCTAGAGAAGTTGCTAATGAATTATTTAAAAAAAGTGCACGCTCCTAAATGGCAAGAAGGGATTACTTGGAAGAGTTTGCCATTAAGTGAAATAAATTCCAACTATTAAATTTTTCTTAAATATTATTCTATATTAACAGAGATTTTATGAGGTTTTTTAAATTATTCTTTATTTTAATTCTAGCTTTATCTATTAGATGTAATGCTCAATTTACAATATCTGGTATTGTTAAAGATTCCATTTCTTATAAACCGCTAGTTGGAGTCTCCATAAAAATTAATCAACTAGGTTCTCTAAATGAGAAAGCCAACTTTTTTTCTTTTGGCACTGTCACCAATTCATTGGGAAAATATGAGATTTCTATTCCCTCCGGATCACAAAAATTAACCTTTTCGTATATTGGATTCGAATCAAAAACAATTGAACTAGATATTAATCAAAATAAGCTTATAAATGTTTCACTGAACGAAAATTCCTCAGAACTTAATTTATTGGTTGTTTCTGCTTCAAAATTCAAACAAAAAATTGAAGAGGTTACTGTTTCAATGGATGTTATAGATTCTAAACTTATTGAAAGTAAAAATTGCATAACACTTTCAGATTTAATAAGAAATGTTCCAAGTATTCAATTAATTGATGGTCAATTAAATATAAGAAGTGGAAGTGGGTGGAGTTATGGGACAGGAAGTAGAGTTCTTGTAATGGTTGATGAAATGCCTATTTTGTCTGCAGATCAAGGAGAAGTAGATTTTAATTTAATTCCAATGGAAAATATTGAGCAGATAGAAGTTATCAAAGGCGCTTCTTCAGCTTTATATGGCTCCTCTGCCTTAAATGGAATTATTAATATTAAAACTAAAACACCATCTTTTAAGCCCCAAACATCAGTTAGTTCATTTGTTGGCTTTTGGGATAGTCCAAAAGATCCTAGAAATAAGTGGTGGGGAGACTCTTTGATGCTTAGAAACGGTATAAGTTTAAGCCATAGTGAAAAGATAAAAAACTTGGATTTGACTCTTTCTGCAAATCATTACAACGATAGAGGTTATATTAAATTCATTAACAATCAACAAACCAGAATTTCTGCAAATTCTAAGCTTGTAAAAGACAAAGTAACATTTGGATTAAATCTAAATTACATGCAAAGGAAAAGTGGATTATTTGTTATGTGGCAGAACGATACAAATGCCTATATTCCTCTAGGAGGAACCCATATTCCAAATAATGGGAATAGGTTCTATATTGACCCCTCAATAACTTATTACCACAATTCTTTCAAACATATTTTAAGGTCCAGAATTTTAAGTAGAAATTTATTTTATAACGATAATCCTAATAATAAGAACAATTCTCTACTATCATTTAACGAATATCAAAACCAATTTCATGATGAAAATACTACAATTACCTCAGGATTAACAATAGTTACTCTAAAAGGGGAAACCAATAGCTTCAATTCTCAATTAACCCAAGATGGTAAAATAACAGGGTTAAATTACAGTGCGTATTTACAACTAGATCAAAAAATTAATAAAATTAATTTTTCTATTGGAGGAAGATATGAATACTTCGATTTGAATAATACTAAATTTGGTCAGCCTGTCTTTCGAGGAGGTTTAAATTATGAGATATCTAATGGTTGGAATTTACGCTCTTCTTTTGGCCAGGGCTTTAGATTTCCAACAATGACTGAATTGTATTTCAAAGGAGATATTGGTCCAATAAATTTATATAATAATCCAGATTTAATTCCTGAGTCTGGTTGGACTTCTGAACTAGGACTTAAAAAAGTAATTAAGATTAGAAATTTTAAAGGTTATGTTGATTTAGTTGGTTTTTTAATGGAATATAATGATATGATGGAGTTTACTTTAGGAATATGGGGTCCATCTGAACCATCTTCTTATGGATTAGGTTTTAGTTCTAAAAATGTAAATAAAGCAAGAATACCCGGTCTAGAGTTTACAATAAACGCAAGCGGATTAGTTTCTGATAATTGGTCTTTGGGTTTACTTTTTGGAGTTACTTATTCAAATCCTCATTCAGTTTATCCAGATAGTTCGTTTGAAGATTTAGTACCATTAGGTATAGCTCAAATTTCTTTAGCTGAAATTGCACTTAACGAATCTAATCCTACAAAGTATACATTTTCTAATACGAGTTCCTCAGTAAATAACTCTACTTTAAAGTATAGAAGTAAAGTTAATATAAGATTAGATGTAGAAAGTGTTTATAAAAACAAATTAATAATTGGTCTTTCTTATCAATATAATTCTAAAATGACCAATATTGACTATGCTTTTGTAACAGGACTTTTTAATGAAAACACATTAATATCTACAGATTTAGGTATTAATAGGTCAATGCTAACTCTAAATAATGGATATAGTTTATTGGATTGTAGGGTTAAATACAATTTAAAGAAAGATATTACTGTAGGGTTTTTGTGTGAAAACCTATTTAATAATTCCTATTTAATTAGACCAGCAAATCTAGGTTCTCCAAGAACATTTATGTTTCAGGTTCAGTCTAAGTTCTAATTGCCAGTATTTAAAAAGACTGCTAGTTGTAAACGATTAAGATCTAATCCTCCAGAACGATGCCTTAAGTATCCTACTTGAAAATTCATTTGCTTATTAATTTGGTATCCCAAAGCTGCAAACAACCTATTTTGATCAAAAGGGCTGTCAGAAATATTTAAAAATATTTCGTCGTATAATGAAATAAATAGGGGAGACTGTTCATTCTTTGATATAGGAATTTTTACAGAAAGCATATATCTAGCTCTATTTTTATAAGTTGTTTCTTCTCCAAGTTTTACCCATCTTTGTTCTAAACGATAACGGTGTCTTATATTAATATTACCAACTTTATTTTTCAATATAAATTGTTGCCAAATTCTATTTTCAGTTTCTATCTCATCTTCCCAACCTAAATCAAATTCTTTTTGTGTAGGAATATAAGCATATCCTGCAGTTACAGAAGTGTTTCTATCAATGTGGTAGTTCAAACCAACTCTAGGTAAAAGCTGGTTAAAATTAGAAACTATTTCATAATTCCTTAGTTGAGTTTCGTAATGTAAACTATATTTTTCACTAAACTTATGTGTACCAAAATACATCAACCAACTACCTAAGTTTTCTTCAACGTTTTGACCTTTTACATTATTTGAAATAAATACCATACAGACCATGTAGAATATTATTCTTTTCTTCATTTTTTTTATTTTAATTATTTATTCCATTTTCCTTTTACCATTGTTTTCTCTATGCAGTTTTCACCAAACGAATAGAACAAGTATGGATAGGATTCTATGGGTTTTGTTATTATTAAATTGGCTTGTTTACCAACAGTTATAGAACCTGTTAAATTAGATATTTCCATAGCATAGGCACCATTAATTGTACTTGCGTTTATAACAGCTTCCGGTAAAATTTTCATTTTAATACATGCTAACGAATTAACTAAATTCATATTACCATTCGGTGACGATCCTGGATTTAAGTCACTTGCTAGAGCAAAGGGTATATTTTTGTCCATTAATTTTCTTGCAGGAGCATACGCTATATCTATGAAAAATGAACAAGATGGCAAAAGAGTAGCAATTGTAGATGAATTCCTTAAGGAATCGTAGTCATTTTCTTCCATTATTTCTAAATGGTCTACTGAAATTGCTTTATGCTCTATTGCTTTTTGGATTCCTCCAATGGAAGTGAATTGATTTACATGAACTTTGGGTTTTAAATTAAACTTAGCTCCTGCATCTAAAATTCTATCTAGTTCATATACGTTGAAATAATTAGTTTCACAAAATACATCAATATAATCTGCTAATCCTTCCTTGTAAATGTTTGGAAGCATATCATTGATTATTAAATCAAGATATTTTTCTCTTTTATTTTTATATTTTGTTGGCAATGCATGAGCACCTAAAAATGTAGATTTTATTTCAATATCAAAAGTTTCTTTTAATCTCTTAATTGTCCTTAGAATTTTTAATTCTCCTTCAAGGCTTAAACCATAACCGCTCTTAATCTCAATTGCTCCAGTACCAAGATTAATTATGTTTTTCAACCTTTGCTTAGAGTTTTCATAAAGTGTTTTTTCTGAGATTTTTTCTAAATGAAGAGCCGAATTTAAAATACCACCCCCTTTTTTTGCGATTTGCTCGTAAGAAAGACCATTGATTTTATCGATAAACTCTTTCTCTCTAGATTTGGCAAATACTAAATGGGTGTGAGAATCGTTCCAGGATGGTAAAACAGATCCTCCATTGGCGTCAAAAATATTTTGTGAATCTTTTAGTTTTAAATCTTTCATTGAACCAAATGACTGAATTTTATCTTCCTGAACTTCAATAAATGCATTTTTTAGAATAGAAAGATCATTCATTTCTTTTCCGCCAAGCACTAATTTATTTTTTGGAAGTATTCCAACTAACTCTTTAATATTGGTAATTATAATATTAGAATTATTCACTGGCTGTTTTATTTAGACTCCATGCTTCTGGTTTACCACAAAAATACAATTTTGTATTATTCCATACATTTTTAAAAAATACAGAGTTTCTATAATTATCTAATGACTCTTCATCTTCCCAATGGCTGTAAGTAAAATAAAGGTTAGGTTCTTTAGTGTCTTGTAGAAGTTCAACTTTTATACAACCTTTAAATTCTTCTATTTGTGTTTTTTTGGTATTAAAAAACAAATAAAAATCATTTGTTTTCTCTTTAGATATCATAAGTTTTACAATCCTAACTATCATTCTTCGGTAAACTCTATGGTTATAATATCATTGATTTTAATTCCAAATAATTGGCTAGCTCCCCCACCAGAACCTTGAACTCCTTTGTTAATTGCAATTTCTAAAAAACCACTACTTCCAAAAATAGCTACTCTTTCACCATCAGGAACATCATTGTATTTACTGGAAACTTTTTGAATGCTATATTCAGATCTAGTAAGGAAAATTTTAAACGATCTGCTTTTACCAACATCTTTAAATATTTGTTTGGTAACATTGGTCATTAAGTTGCCATATTTATCTATATAACAGACCATGGCTTTAATACTATTGTTGTCAATTATAGGTCTAAATAGTTGCTTGGTTTTAATTTCTTGAATTTCCTTAGCAACCACAGATGGTAATCCCCCTCTAGCAAGATGGCATGCTATGGGAATGAAAATATCTTTGGTTGGAAAAGAGTAATCATTAACTTCTGAATTGATATTAATATTCCAGATTCCATCTGGTTTTTTGTCAAAAATTAAGGAGAAAATACCATTATCAGCACCAATAAAATATTGATCGTGATTTTTAACTATCAGATGGTTGTTTTCCTCACTTTTTTCTGCATCTACACCTATAATATGAATGGTATTTTTAGGAAACTGTTTAAAAGTATTTTTTAAAACAAAGGAGGCATGTAAGATGTCAAAAGGTGGAATATTATGTGATATGTCTACAATTTTTGCATCTGGTAATTGACTATAAATTGCGCCTTTCATTGCAGCAACATAGTAATCTTTAAGTCCCATGTCAGAAGTAAGAGTAATTAACATGTTTTTTTTTAATTATTTTATGCCTAATGATTACCTTTGTTATTCAAAAATACAATAATTTCATTTCTTAAAACCATTCTTTATTTGCAGCAAAAGAAAATTAATATATCTAGGTCTTCACAATCTGAAATATTTGGAGATAAAAATCAAAATCTAGATTCCTTAAAGTCCAATTATCCAAAACTAAAATTAATCTTAAGAGATGAAGATCTTAAGGTAATAGGAGATGACAAAAATGTTAAAATATTTTTAGAATCATGGTCAATGATTGAAAATCATTATTCAAAATTTGGTTCTCTATCAGACGTAGTTTTAAAATCAATAATTGAAAAAAAATACCAACTAGAAAAAACAAATTTTTCCAAAGACAATGTTTTAATATATGGCAATAAAGGAAGAATAATTAGATCAAGATCTCTAAATCAGTTTAATATGGTAAATGCCATTGAAAAAGATGATTTATTATTTGCAGTAGGACCTGCTGGGTCTGGAAAAACATACACTGCAGTTGCTCTAGCAGTAAAAGCACTTAAAGAAAAAAGAGTTAGAAAAATAATTTTAACTAGACCAGCAGTTGAAGCAGGCGAAAACTTAGGATTTCTTCCAGGAGATTTAAAAGAAAAATTAGATCCCTATTTACAGCCTCTTTACGATGCTTTAAGAGACATGATTCCTACTTCAAAATTAACTGAATATTTAGAAGATAAGGTTATTCAAATTGCTCCTTTAGGTTTTATGAGAGGAAGAACTTTAGACAATGCATTTGTGATTTTAGATGAAGCACAGAATACAACTGAAGCACAATTAAAAATGTTTTTGACAAGAATGGGTAAGTCTGCAAAGTTTATTGTTACTGGAGACATTACTCAAGTTGATTTACCAAAACACCAAAAAAGTGGTTTGAAATTAGCCTTAGATTTATTTAAAAATCAAAAAGATATTAGTATTGTAAATCTAAATGAAGATGATGTTGTTAGACACCCTCTAGTTAAAAAAATTATTAAAGTATTTAAATAAAATAAATGAGAGCAATTACAAGTACCAATTTTAATTTTCCCAATCAAAAAGATATATATAATGGAAAAGTTAGAGATGTGTATAATATAAATGATGAATTCTTAACAATGATTGTAACAGATAGAATTTCAGCATTTGATGTTGTTTTACCCAAAGGAATTCCCTTCAAAGGACAGGTTTTAAATCAATTGGCTAAAATGTTTTTGAAATCCACTGAAGACATTGTGCCAAATTGGATGATTTCATCCCCAGATCCAAATGTGACAATAGGTCATTTTTGTAAACCTTTTAAAATAGAAATGGTTATTAGAGGATATCTAACCGGTCACGCTTGGAGAACTTATAAATCTGGAAAAAGAGAAATTTGTGGAGTTGAAATGCCAGATGGGATGGTGGAACATCAAAAGTTTCCATCACCAATTATAACTCCTTCTACAAAAGCAGATTTTGGGCATGACGAAGATATTTCAAGGGAGGATATTTTAATAAAAGGGATAGTTAAAGAAAAAGATTATTTAAAATTAGAGGAGTTCACTAGGGCTATTTTTAAAAGAGGATCAGAAATGGCAGATGAAAGAGGCCTAATTTTAGTGGATACAAAGTATGAATTTGGAAAAAAAGATGGTAAAATATTTTTAATTGATGAAATTCATACACCAGATTCTAGTCGATATTTTTATAAAGACGGTTACCGTCAAAGGCAAGAAAATGGAGAACCTCAAAAACAATTAAGTAAAGAATTTGTTAGGGAATGGTTAATGGAAAATGGTTTTCAAGGAAAGGATGGTCAAAAGATTCCAGAAATGAATAAGGAATTTGTTGAATCTGTTTCTAATAGATATATTGAGCTTTTTGAAAAAGTAAGTGGAACAAAATTTGAGAAGCCTAACTTCAAAAACCCAATTTCAAGAATAGAAAAAAACGTACTAGAATTTTTCAAAGAAGTTAACGGGTTTTTTTAATTTTTAAATCATGGCCCATTTTTTCTTTTTTAGTTTCTAAGTATTTTTCATTGTGGATGTTACATTCAATTTCTATGTCAACAGTTTCTGTAATTTCCAAGCCGTATCCAGTTAATCCAGTTCTTTTTTTAGGATTATTGGTTAATAATTTCATTTTCTGAACGCCAACTGCCCTTAGAATTTGAGCACCAACCCCATAATCTCTTGCATCCCCTTTAAAACCTAGTTTGAGATTAGCGTCTAGAGTATCGTATCCTTGCTCTTGAAGTTTGTAGGCTTTAAGTTTATTTAAAAGTCCAATTCCTCTTCCTTCTTGATTAACGTATAATACAACGCCTTTTCCAGCTTTATTTATCATACTCATAGCCGAAGTCAATTGATCTCCACAATCGCATCTTAGGGATCCTAAAATATCTCCAGTAAAGCAAGAAGAATGAACCCTGACTAAAACAGATTCGTTTTTATCCCATTTCCCTTTAACTAATGCAAGGTGCTCTTCACCGGTTGTAGTTTGTTTAAAAGCTTTTAATTTGAAATCACCATACTTTGTTGGTAGATCTACTTCAACTACTTCTTCTATCAACGTTTCGTGTTGCATTCTGTAAGCAATTAGAGATTCTATAGTGACGATTTTTAAATTAAATCTTTTGGCAATTTCTTTAAGTTCTGGTAATCTAGCCATAGTACCATCCTCATTCATTATCTCTACAATCAATCCAGCTGGTTCAAATCCTGCCAATCTACTTAAATCCACTGCAGCCTCAGTATGACCCGCTCGTCTAAGAACACCTCCAGCTTTGGCTCTTAGTGGGAAAATATGACCTGGTTTACCAAGATCCTTTGGTTTTGTATTGGGATCGATTAATGCTTGCACTGTTTTAGATCTATCAGCAGCAGATATTCCTGTGGAACATCCTTCTCCTATTAAATCTATAGATACTGTAAAGGGAGTGTCAAAGTGTGAATTATTAGAATCTACCATCATCTCAAGTCCAAGGTTATCACATCTTTCTTCAACTAGCGGTGTACAGATCAAACCTCTACCATGTGTAGCCATAAAATTAATTAGCTCAGGATTTGCATTCCTTGCAGCGGTAACAAAGTCTCCTTCGTTTTCTCGGTCTTCATCGTCAACAACAATAACTATTTTACCTTGTTTTATGTCTTCTAATGCTTCCTCGATTGTATTCATCCTGATAGATAATTTCTGCAAATTTAATTATATAATCCAACTAAAAATTTTGTTTAGATTTTAATAATCTTAATAATTTATCATTTGCAGTTTTCCAGTTATAATTTTCAATAACATATTTTCTTCCGCTTTCTCCTATTTTTTTTCTTTTTTTTTCATCATTTAAAAGTGAAGTTATATGATAGACATATTCATTTACAGAGCGTCCAATTAAAATATTTTTCTTCTCCACTGCTTTTAAAGATCGATTACTAAGTTCTGATGTTATGCAAGGAATACTGGTAGACATAGCTTCTAATAATTTATTTTGTAATCCACTTCCAATGGTCATTGGTGCAAAAAATATTTTACCGCTGCTGTAGGTTTTTCTAATATCTTCAACCCAACCTTGTACTTCAATATTATTATTGGCCAATTTCAAAACTCTTTTGGATGGATTACTTCCTGCTATCAAAATTTTTATCCTTGGAAGTTTTTCAAGCAGTTTGGGAAGAACTTCTTTAGCTATAAAATTTGCAGCTTCAATATTAGGAAGGTAGCTAAGGTTACCAATAAAAACAAGTTCGTATTTGATTTCAGTATCTATTTTTTGAAAATAATTTGTGTCAATTCCATTGCCAATTATTTCAATTTCATTTTTTTTGTTGTGTGCTATTTCTTTTCTGTCATTCTCAGAAATTATTATATGTTTATTAAAAAATTCAAATGCTAAATTTTCAAACCTTTTTAGTCTTTGAAACTCCATTATTACAAATGGTTTTATGAATAGATTTGAAATTTTTATTCTTCTTTCCATTCCTTTGGATAATGAATCCATGTAGTCTAATACTTTGCTAGTAGTATGATTGTTTTTAACATACATTGCTGTTCTTATTAATTGACAGAAGATGTAATCAGGACTAATTTCAGCAATTTTATTATTTAATTTTTTTTGGATTGAATAATGGTAAAAATAATTCACTTGAAATGGTTTATTATTAAATAAAGTTTTAAAAAGATTCAAAATTCGTTTAAAAAAATCCATTTTATAAATTGTGATTGATTTGCAATATTTATTTATAGCCAAAATATTTTTTTCTGAAATAGATTTCTCAGAAAGAGAGACTAAATGAATTTCATGACTTTTAGAAAGTTCTTTAATTTGATAGTAGGACCTTAACTTATCTCCTTTATTAATTGGATAAGGAAAACGGGATGTTAAATAAATAATTGTCATAAAACAGATTCAAAAAACCCAACTAACTTTTTAGATATTTTATTTTGATCATAGGTTTTTAAAATATGCTCTCTAGCATTTTCACCTATTTTTTTACAATCTGTTTTGCCAGATGTAATTTTTAAGGCCTCATTGTAAAAATCTTTTGGAGAATCAGCTATTAAAATGTTTTCTTCATTTTTGTAATCAATACCTTCAGCCCCAATTTTAGTAGAAATAATTACTTTTCCATGAGCCATTCCTTCAATAATTTTAATTCTTACCCCACCAGCAGACAGTAATGGAACAAACATCACATCATGCTCAGAAATGAATTTTGATGAGTCTTTAACCTCTCTATGATTAAATACATTTAAATTTTTCTTTTTAAACAACCAATCTGGCATATTTTTACCTGCAAGATGTAGTTCAGCATTTGGAATTTTTTTTTGAATTTCAGGCCATATTTCATCTAATAGCCAACCTACAGCTTCAAGATTTGGTTTCCAGTCCATAGCTCCAAGATGAAAAAACTTTAATTTACCATCTTCTCTGTTTTTAGTATTTATATTGTAATTCTTAGTTTCTATTCCAAAAGGAATAGTTGCTGTTTCCACAGGACATTCGAGTTCTAGATACTTATTTCTGTCTTGTTTACTAATTGTAGCAATTCCATCAATTTTTTTTAAAATATTTAATTCATAATTCTTAAGTTGAAAAGAAAGTAATTTTAGGTATACTTTTTTTGCTGGGTTTACACTTTCTCTAGATAGTCTCTGCCATATAATATATTCTAAGTTATGAGATCTTAATATTATTTTAGATTTAGAATAAGTTCGTACAGTTTCAATATATGGTGTTGTAAACAAACTTTCCAAAAGTACAATGTCAAAACTTTCAGATTTTAAAGTTTTAATTATCAAAGCATTAAAATCTGGCGAAACAAATCTAGAAACATTATAGGATTTGTAAGTAACCAAATTTGAAAATGCATCTACAATATTTAGTTTAGTATCCACAAATGTTGATTCTATTTTGGAATTCTTGATGTAGTTTTTATCAAAGTTTTTTAAATCAAAAGGATGTTTTAATGTATTTATGGTCAAGACTTTAATAGATCCCAATTCTTTAATTAGACCTTTAGATATATTGTTAATTGCAATACATCCACCGTCGGTTGAGGGTAGAGGTGGTTTATGACATATTTGCAATACTTTCATTTTTTAATAATTCGTTTGTACCATTCTAAATCAAAAATCTTAGCGTCTCTGTTAGCCTTGTAGAATATAAAAATTGAAATTGGAGTTATACATATGGAACTTAGCCACATCCCAGTTACAGGTAACATGGTATAATTTGCAGCCATTTCTTCTCCAGCCCTTGTTAGTACAAAGTAAATTAAAAAAATCAAAATTGCAGTAATTACTGGCCATCCTAGTCCACCTTTTTTTACAACAGCACCCAGTGGAGCTCCTAAAAAAAACAACATGAAAACTGCATAGGAAAGAGTAAATTTTCTATTCCATTCTATTTTTAAATTGGAAATGAAATTTTCTGCAGATTTATCTCTTGCTTTTGCAACTTTTAAATGATTTCTTAATTGATCTAATTTTTTGATAGCTATTTGGTGGTCTCTTTTAATTCCTTTCTTTGACTGCTTTTCAAATACTTTTTGAATGTAATCTTCTATAATTTTTGAACATTTATAGCCAGAATCTTTTAATAAAGATATTTGATCCGTAATAAGACCATTAATTTTTTCATTTTGTTTTCTCTTTTTGAGTTTTATAGAATCATTCAAATTATATATTTGACCTAAGCTGAGAAGATATTCATCTCTTTTATAGGAACTTTCACTAGATCTTTCAAATTCAAATGCGTTAAGTTCAAAGGATATTACTGTCTTTTTAAAATTATATTTTGTATAGGGAATCTTGGAATCTTTAAAAGATTCAGGATTCCACTCTTGAATCATATAACCATCTGTAAGCTCAAGTTCCAATTTTGATCTATCCTCTGGGTTAATTAATTTTCCTTTTTTAGCTCTAATAACTCTTTTGTAGTCTCTAGGATCTTTTTTATAGGACCATGAGCCAAGTTTTTGTTTATTTATATTGCTTTGATCATATATTAAAACATCGCTAAATTCTTTTCCATTGCTTTCTTTTTCTCCGACTCTAATTGAAAACAGGTCAGATTTAAAAAAAATTCCTGGTTGAAGAACTAATGATACTTTGGTTTTTTGGATATCTCTCAAGAGTACCCTCATTTTAAAGTTGGCAACTGGCCATAGACTATTTGTAAAATAAAAGGCAAATAGAGCAACAAATAAAATAACAACCATAAGTGGCTTCATTATTTTAAACAACGATATTCCAGATGCTTTCATTGCAAGAAGTTCTTTTTTTTCTCCTAAACTCCCAAATGACATAATTGAAGCTAATAAAACAGAAAGAGGAAGTGCTAAGGGAACCCAATTTGCAGATGCGTAAATTAATAGTTCTAAAATAATATTCCACTCTAATCCTTTGCCCATAAGATCATCAATATACAGCCATAAAAACTGCATATCCAGAATTACCATCCAGATAATGAAATTCAATAAAAATGGACCTAGGAATGAGGATATTACCATCCAACTAATTCTCTTCAAATTGTTTTAATTTAAAAGATTATTAAATGTATTTATCCCCCAATAGCTTGCTTTAGTTTATGAATATTGTTGTCCCAAAGTAATCTTAATTCATCTTCATCGTCTTCGTGAAAATCAGTAACTATTAGAGCAACTTCTTTGGTAAGGTCATCTATTCTAATGGCCATTTCAAAATAGTAATCTTCTCCTTCATCGTCATCCCACTGAAATTTAACAGATTCTCCTTTTTTTACATTTTTAAGAGTAGCAGTTTCTTCACTACCATCCCAAAAAAATGTAAACTTATCATCTTTGAGATTAACATCGTCGCAAAACCATTCAGATAAGCCACTTGCTGTAGTCAAACAGTTAAATAAAATAATGGGGGAGGTGTTTATAATATATTCAAATTCTGATTTTGTTTTGCTCATATCGATGTATATTCTTTACTTATTATGGCCAATATAGAAAAAATTAAATACAATGTTTATATAACAGAAAAAATCCTCAAATTATTATTTAACAATAGAATTATATTCAGAGTACTAATTTTCTAAATTTATCTATATTTGTCGCCTAAAATGGCGCGGTAGCTCAGACGGTTAGAGCGCAGGATTCATAACCCTGAGGTCGGGGGTTCGATTCCCCCCCGCGCCACTTTAAATTTCTTTCATATTTTTAATTTTTCTTCCAAGAGTTTATTTTATATTAAACGATTCTTTAGCTTTTTTTAAAAAAGTATAAATTTATTTAATGAAGAATCCTTTGTTGGTGTTTAATCAAAATGGAATTTATTGTCCAAAAGCTAAAATTTATATAGATGCCTGGAAACCAGTAAATAAGGTTATAATATCCCATGCTCATGCTGACCATTCTAAATATGGTCATCAACATTATCTAACCCATCCTAATAGTGTTCCTATTGTAAAACATAGGTTGGGGAATATAAATATAGAAAGTAAAGAGTGGGGAGAGAAGTTTACTGTCAATGGAGTACAATTTTCTTTACATCCAGCAGGACATATTATTGGATCTTCTCAAGTAAGAGTAGAATATAAAGGAGATATTTGGGTATATAGTGGAGACTACAAAAGAGTAAATGATGGTATTTCAACACCTTTTGAGCCTGTTAGATGCAATACGTTTATTACAGAATGCACCTTTGGATTACCTGCTTTTAACTGGAAAAAACAAGAAATTGTAATCAATGAAATCAATGATTTTTGGGAAGAATGTAAGGCTAATAATCAAACAGCGGTATTATTTGCTTACAGTTTAGGTAAAGCTCAACGTCTTATTGCCAATTTAAATCTTGAAATAGGAAAAATATATACTCATGGAGCAGTAGAAAATCTAAATGAGCTAATAAGAACCTATAAAAATTTGCCTAAAACCTATAGAATCACTAGAGAAACTAAAAAAGAAGATCTAATTGGTAATTTAGTAATTGCTCCACCTAGTACCCATGGATCACCATGGTTAAAAAAAATGGTTCCTTATGTTACTTCTTCATCTAGTGGATGGATGACTTTTAGAGGAGCTAGAAGAAGAAGAGCTATTGATAGAGGATTTGTGCTTTCAGATCATGTAGATTGGAAAGATTTGATTCAGACTATTGAAGATACTGAAGCAAAAAATATAGTATGTACTCATGGTTATCAAGATATTTTTTCTAAATATTTAAACGAGAATGGTTACAACTCCTTTATGGAAAACACCCCCTTTCAAGAAGAGGAAATAATTGAAAATAATGTTTGATTTTGCAGATTTAGTAGAGCAGATTGATAAAACCAATAAAACCAATCTAAAAGTTAAAGCATTGGAGAAATTTTTTTCCAGTGCATCAGACCAAGATAAAGTTTGGGCAATTGCTTTATTTTCTTCTAAAAAACCTAAAAGATCTATCAAAACTTCCGACTTAAGAGTATATGCTGCAAAAATGGCCAAAATTCCTTTGTGGCTTTTTGAAGAAAGCTACCATATAGTTGGCGATTTGGCAGAAACTATTGCACTTGTTGTTCCAGAAACTAAAGAAAGTATTAAACCACCTACATTAACACAACTAATTAAAGAAATAAAAGATTTAAAAAATTTAGATGAAATAAAGCAGCGTGACTATTTAATAAATAGATGGACTCATTTAAATTACTATTCAAAATTTGTCTTTAATAAACTTATTACGGGTGGGTTTCGTATTGGAGTTAGTCAAAAGTTAATGACAAAATCCATAGCAAATGTCACTGGAATAGACCAAGATATAATTGCTTATCAAATCATGGGAGATTGGAATCCTGAAAATACTACTTATGAGCAATTAATTTTATCCCCTAGAAAGGAAGATTTTATTTATAAACCTTATCCTTTTTATTTAGCAAATCCTTTAGATCAAGATCTTGAAAAGTTAGGTTCATCTTCAAATTGGGTTTATGAAAATAAGTGGGATGGAATAAGAGCTCAATTAATAAAGAGAAATGATGAAGTAATGATTTGGTCTAGGGGAGAAGAACTAGTTAGTAAACAATTCCCCGAGCTTTTAGAGATGGGTAATTATTTAAGTAACGGCACTGTTATCGATGGAGAAATACTTCCATTTAAAAATGGTAAAATAGGATCTTTTAATGATTTACAGAAAAGGTTGGGGCGTAAAAATGTTGGGAAAACAACTCTTGAAAATAGTCCTGTAATTTTAAAAGCTTACGATTTATTAGAATTAGATAATTCAGATATAAGAAATAAGAAATATATAGACAGAAGAAAATCTCTAGAAAAAATAGTTTTTTCTCTTAAAAATGAAAAACTTCAACTCTCTAAATATTATTTTTTCAATAATTGGAAGGAAGTAGAAACAGCCCATTTTAATGCTCGTATTAATAAGAGTGAGGGCTTGATGATTAAAAATATAAATGCATTTTATAAAGTTGGAAGAAAAAAAGGAGATTGGTGGAAGTGGAAGGTAGACCCATTAACAATTGATGCAGTTTTAACTTATGCTATGAGAGGACATGGTAGAAGGGCTAATTTATTTACCGACTATACTTTTGCTCTTTGGAAAACAAATGACAGTGGAGATAGAGAACTTGTGACTTTTGCCAAAGCTTATTCTGGACTAACCGATAAGGAGTTTAAAGAAATAGATGCTTTTATTAAGAAAAACACTTTGGAAAGATTTGGACCAGTAAGAAGTGTACAAGCTAAATTAGTATTTGAAATAGCTTTTGAAGGAATTGCAAGTTCTTCTAGACATAAATCGGGTGTTGCTGTAAGATTTCCTAGAATTTTAAGGTGGAGAAAAGACAAAACTATAAAAGATGCCAATTCTATTAACGATCTTAAAAGTTTAATTCATGAGTGATTACTCAAATTTTAAAAATTGGATTCTAAATTGGATGGATTCTAAAGATTGGAAACCACAAAAGTTTCAGTCTGAAGCCTGGAAGGAAGTTTTAAATGGGCAATCGGGTTTAATTAATGCACCTACTGGTTCTGGGAAAACACTTTCGTTACTTCCAGCAATTCTTTGGCCTACTATTAATCAAACTAAAAAAACCAATCATTTAATTTGTTTATGGATAACTCCACTTAGGTCATTGTCCCAACAAATTAAGATTTCAATTGAAGAGTTTTTAACTGAAAATAATTTAAACCATTCCGTAGGGGTTAGAAATGGTGATACTTCGGCTAAAGAAAGAAATAAGCAGCGTAATAAACTTCCTAATATTTTAGTTACTACTCCGGAAAGTTTACAATTAATAATTTCTTCAAAGGATTGGAAGAATAAATTTTCATTTATTAATACTGTAGTAGTAGATGAATGGCATGAATTAATAGGTTCTAAAAGAGGGGTCCAGGTAGAATTATGTTTAGCTGCAATAAGGCATTTCAATACCAGCACTTCAATTTGGGGAATATCTGCTACTATTGGAAATATTGAACAAGCAAAAGATGTTTTGTTGGGAAATTTTAAAAGTGAAAATAATGGTGTTTTAATTAAATCCAATATCAAGAAAAGGATACAAGTTAAATCTATTGCGCCCAATGAAATAAAGCAAATGCCTTGGAGAGGACATTTAGGAATCAATCTTACTACTGAGTTAATACCAATCCTAAAAAAAAGTAAATCTACCCTAATATTCACCAATACTAGATCTCAATGTGAATTGTGGTATCAAAAACTTCTAGAGAAAATGCCTGAATTGGCAGGGGATATGGCCATGCATCATGGAAGTATTGATAGAAATATTAGACTCTGGGTAGAAAATGCTGTTAGAAATGAAAAAATTAAAGTAGTAGTTTGTACTTCAAGTTTAGACTTGGGAGTAGATTTTCACCCTGTAGAGTCCATTGTTCAAATTGGTGGTCCAAAGGGAGTTGCAAGATTTATTCAGAGAGCGGGAAGAAGTGGACATAGACCTAAGGAAGTTAGTAAAATATATTTTTTACCAACACATGCTATTGAACTAATTGAAGCAGCAGCATTAAACAAAGCAGTTAAAAAAGATTTTGTTGAGCAAAGAAATCCTTATTTGTTAAGTTTTGATGTTCTCATACAGTTTTTAGTTTCTTTAGCAGTTTCAGATGGGTTTTATCCAAAGCAGACCTTGAGATTTATTAAAAAAACTTATGCTTTTTCTACGATAAATAACGATGAATGGGAGTGGGTTTTAAGAAATATTACAGTAGGATCCCAAAGTTTACAAGCTTACGATGAATATAAAAGAGTAGATATTTTAGAAAATGGTCTTTTTAAGGTCAATAGTAGAAAAAATGCAATGCGACATAGGGTTCAAATTGGAACCATAGTTAGTGATGCGCTTTTACAATTAAAATCTATTAACGGAAGAAGGCTTGGGAAAATAGAGGAGTGGTTTGTTTCCAAATTAAATAAAGGCGAAGTTTTTTTATTTGGAGGACAATACTATAAAATTTTTCAAATGAAAAATATGGAAGTAATAGTTAAAAAATCTAAAGCTAAAAAAGGAAAGATTGTAAGTTGGATGGGAGGAAGAATGGGTTTTAGTTCCTACATGAGTGAATTGCTTAGAGCCGAGTTATATGACTTAAATAAATCTTTATTGTCTAATCCAGAAAACCCATTGAATTACCTTACAAAAAAACAACTTGAGTTTTCTGCAATTCCAAATTCAGATGAATTTCTGATTGAATCTTTCAGAACAAAGGATGGCTTTCATACAATTTTTTATCCTTTTGAAGGGAGATTTATTCATGAAGCATTAAGTCATTTAATTGCCTACAGAATAAGCTTATTAAATCCAATAACATTTTCTTTGGCCTATAATGATTATGGATTTGAACTATTAAGCAATGAGTTTTTAGATATTCAGGATATTTTAGATAATAATTTATGGGACGATTCTCATTTGTTTCAAGATCTTAACGATAGTATTAATACTTCTGAAATGGCAAGAAGAAAATTTAGAGATATAGCAGTTATTTCCGGTTTGGTTTTTACAGGAATGCCCAATAAAAGAAAAGGAAATAGAGACTTACAGTCTGGAAGTCAATTACTTTTTGATGTTTTTAGAGATTATGAACCAGATAATTTACTTTACAAGCAATCGATTAACGAAACTTTTGAATATCAGTTGGAAGAAGGTAGATTAAGGGAAGCTTTGAAAAGAATTAAAAATCAAAAACTAATTTGGAAACAGATTCCTAATCCATCTCCATTTTCATTTCCTATAATTACAGATCGAATGAGGGAAAATCTAAGCAGTGAAAAGTTTGAAGATAGAATTAAAAAAATGTTGGAAGAATACCAATGAAAAGTATAAAGAAAATAATCCATGATCAAACTCTTACTTTTGATTTTAGAAAAGTTGTTTTTTGGAAAGAAACTTCTTCTTTAATTTTAAGTGATGTTCATGTAGGTAAAATAACTCATTTTAGAAAAAACGGTATATCTATACCTTCTTTTCCTTCTTTAAACAATTTAAATATTTTAAAGTCTGCTATTGAAGATTACAATCCTAAACAAGTGGTGTTTTTAGGAGATTTGTTTCACTCGGACTATAATTTAGAGTGGGAGGAATGGCTTACATTTTTTAAAACTTCCAAAATTACTTTCAAGCTAATAATTGGAAACCACGATTCAGTAAATTTTAAGATTAAAAACTTAGATATTTTAAAATATTGGAATATTTCCCCATTTTATTTTTCCCATTACCCTGTTGAAGAAAGTAAAATATTTAATCTATGTGGTCATATTCATCCTTCATTTTTACTAAGAGGAAAAGGTAAACAAAAAATTAAACTTCCTTGTTTCTACATTTCCAAAAAAAATATAATTTTTCCATCTTTTGGAGAATTTACTGGCTCCCATAATTTAAAGTTGGAAAACAAAGGAGATGAATTTATTTTGATTTCTAAAAATGAGTTATTTTATTTGGATTCACAAAGCTGATTTTCTTGATTAACCACTCTTAATCAATGCTTTTATCCATGTTTTTTTTACTTCTGTCATTTTTTCAAATTTCTTATTGTAAACGATTACATATTTAAACCAGAAAGTATAGCAAATAAATAAAAGATTTATTTATATTCTAAATATATTTTTTATTTTGTTTTATTCATGAATTACTCATATTGTTAATAATAACTAAAACTGTAACATTATTGCTTAAAATGATTTATATTAGGATGTTATTAAATTATGAATATAGATTTTAATACATATAAGTTTATTTCTCATCTTAAATATTTAAGGATTATATTCCTATCCTTTCTATTCATTTTCTTAGCTAATTATATGTCTAATATTTATAAATATTATCTAGACATTAATTCAAATACCTATGAAATTTCAAAAGATTTTGAAAGTGAAAGTACTGAGGAAAAAGAAAATGAGAGAGAAACAGAACGGGAAACTGAAATAGAGGATTATGATGAATTATTTTTATTATCTTTCTCAAATTTAAATATTGATATTCATTTTATAAAAGTGTATAATCCATACATCCTATTTGAAAATTCTAATTTTAATGAAGTAGACATTCCGCCTCCCATCTGCTAATTAAATTTTATGATCTTTTTATCTACTATTAGATCTTTCCATTAGTTTAATTAGTAATCGTTGGTTTTCCAACAAAAAATATTTTACCATGTTTAAAAATAAAATTAATATATCTTATTTAAAAAATGACTTACCTGCAGGTCTTGTAGTCTGGTTGGTAGCTTTACCTCTTTGTTTAGGTATTGCTCAAGGATCAGAAGCAGACCCATTTGCAGGAATAATCGCCGGAATTATTGGTGGTTTAGTAGTAACACTTTTTAGTGGATCAAGATTTGGAGTAAGTGGCCCTGCAGCTGGTTTAATAACTATAGTTGTTACTGCTATTCATGATCTTGGTTACGAAGCTTTTCTTTTGGCTGTTGTTTTATCTGGAGTAATTCAATTTTTACTTGGTCTTTTTAGATTAGGGGTTGTAGGTTACTTTATTCCCACATCAGTTATCAATGGAATGTTAGCAGCTATTGGTATTACGCTGATTCTTAAACAAATTCCTCATGCACTGGGAGTTGATAGTGATCCCGAAGGAGAAATGGCATTTGATCAAGTAGACGGAGAAAATACATTTTCCGAAATCTTTTTGAGTTTTGATAATCTAGCTTTAGGAGCTCTGCTTATTTTTCTAGTATCTATGATAATTCTTCTTGTTTGGGAACTTCCAGCAGTTAAGAAAAACAGTAAACTAAAATTACTCCCTGCTTCTTTATTGGTTGTTGTTGTTGGTTCTTTATTAAATCAACTTTTTGGTTCAGTCGGTGGAAACTTTGGTGAGATGACTTTTTTAGGCTCTTCTCACTTAGTTAATTTACCAGATGCACTTACGACTGGAGATTATAAAAATTTATTAGTTACACCAGATTTTTCAATGGAAGCTTTTTCCAATAAAGAAATTTATGTTTATGCAGTTACTTTGGCCTTAGTTGCCAGTATAGAAACATTATTATGTTTAGAAGCTACTGATAAATTAGATCCAGATAAGAACATATCTCCAACCAACAAAGAGCTAAAGGCTCAAGGTATTGGTAACTTTTTATCAGGTTTGTTAGGTGGACTACCAATTACAATGGTAATTGTTAGAAGTTCTGCAAATATAAATGCAAATGCTAAATCTCCGATGTCAGCATTTTATCACGGGGTGTTTCTACTATTGGGTGTTTTTCTATTTCCAACAGTTTTAGAATATATTCCTTTATCTTCTCTAGCAGCTATTCTAATCATTATTGGATTTAAGTTGGTAAAGATTAAAAATGTTATTTCACAATTTAAAACTGATTGGGAAAATGGGCTAGTTATAGTAATTACAATAATTGCAGTATTACTTACTGATTTATTATCTGGTGTTGGTATTGGTTTTGTATTAGCTATGTTTTTCTTATTAAGAAAAAATTATGAACTGGCTTTTATTTCTCACATTGATACTGAAAATAACAAAGCAGTTATCTCTTTTGCACAAATTGTTTCTTTTCTTAATAAGGGTGCTCTTATGCAAACTTTACAAGATATTCCGAACGGATGTAAAGTTAAAATAAGTGCTAAAAAATGTCATACTATGAGTAGTGAAATTCAAGAAGTTATCACAGATTTTAGAGATATCTCAAGTAAAAAAAATAATATAGATTTAGAACTTATAGGATTTGATAAGTTTCTATCTGTTAATGAAACCAGTTCGAATAAACGTTTCTTTTTAAACGCTACTACCATTTTAATTTTAAATAGATACCAAACTGAAATTAAATCTGCTTCCAATAAAGAAACTATTACCGTTTATAATCAAATGCTTAAGGATATTTTCTTTGTAAATAACCTGTTTTATGATGACTATAAATCCTTTAGAAATTCTTTTTACTACAAAGGGACTATTCTTACTAAAAATACAAACCAATTGAAAAAAGAATTTAGCAAATTTCATAAAACAGTTGTTGATAATACTATTAGTAACGATGAGTTGTATCAGGAGTGGATGTCATTAAGTAATGATGATCAAATTCAAAAGATAATTGCTTATACCAATAATCAAATAATTGATTTTAATAATGAAAATAGTTTAGATAAAGATTATTTTAAATTTTGGGAAATAATTCATGAAAGTGTAAGTGATATTTCTGACTTTAGCACTAAAGAGTTCAATGATTAAAAAACGATTGACTTTGGAATTATTCCTGTAATCACTTCGTTTTTTAAGTTGCCGATGCTATCGATTATTAGTAAAGATCCATTTTGAACATAATCTTTAGCATCTGTTACATATAAATCTTTGTTATATGGATCAATAGATAGGCTATAGAAAGTATTACCAGTATTCTCCCAAATAATTTCCTGCACTGTGTCCTCTATGGAAGAGATTTTATAAATATGTTTATTAATAAAAAATACCTCATTATTATATAAATTCATTGAAGAAGGATAGCTTAGGTTACTTTCTAAATTGAAATTTTTAATAATTTGTAGAGTTTGTGTTTCTAGTATTGAAATACTAGGGTCTTCGTTGTTGGATACAGATCCTTGAGAAAGTACCCATAAGTCTCCTTTTATATCTTCTTTTATAGATACCGGGTTTTGTCCTATACTGATGCTGTCTAGTATGGTATCATCATTAGAATTTATAACATATATCTGATTATTTGCCACATTACAAACATATACTTTTCCATTTTGCATTAACATATCTTCACACCAACCGTTAACAGAAATTTCACTTGTTGTGTTTTGGTAGGCGTTGTAAACATAAATACTGTTGGAATAAAGGTCTGTTATATA
>Ga0209406_1000350_pt1 | contig 37160 bp, 28 predicted proteins | sample COGITO_mtgs_1204_FD_184808 | JGI IMG/M metagenome (GOLD analysis project Ga0209406, IMG submission 184808) | Pelagic marine microbial communities from North Sea - COGITO_mtgs_120426 (SPAdes) (version 2) | ecosystem: Environmental > Aquatic > Marine > Epipelagic ... | reverse complement strand
AAGCCCTTAGTGCTGAATGAATACAGGCGTTGAAAAGTGCGCGCCGTCGGGGTGTTGGCCCGTGGCGATGTAAAGGCCTGCCGCCAAATCAGTGCAAGAAAACGTCATTGCGGAACGATTGGTTTGCGCACGCCTCATGACCTGCCCCTGCACATTGATCAATTCAAAGGACCAGGTCCCAGCGTTCTCAGTTGATGCAACGGTCAATTGATCCTTTGCGGGATTGGGATATACGTGCCATTGCTGGGGGAGATCATGGACAGAGGAAGCAACAGAACTAGAAGTGCAATCCAAGTGTCCCGACAATCCGTATTGCTTGACAAAATCCCAAATCACTTCGTGTGCCACGATGTCCATGTTTCCAAAAGTGCCGGGCCAATCATGGTCACCACCATTGATGCGGTAATGTTCCACTGCAACACAACCGTCAGCGCTTTCCCACGCAATCAAGTCCGCGGTGCTTCCGTCATTGCTGCTGGCATTGGGAACGGCCGTTTCCACGGCCTCACTTTGAATGCCGTTGGCATCCAACCACAAATCATGAGAATCATCAGCTGAGGCATAATACAGCGTGCCTTCGTAGGTGATTCCGTCGTAATTGGAAATGTAATCATCGGTTCCTAGAATGGTCATGACCGCCGTCGGGTGCGTCGCATTGCACGACTCATACGATTCGATGTACATGGTCCTTGCGACTACACCGATGGCCGCAATTCGTTCGTTCAATCGACAGGCCAAATCAAATGTGAAACCACCTCCATTGGAATAGCCCATTGCGTAGACTCGATTGAGATCAATGCCGTGCGTTACATGCATCTCGTCAATTAACGCGTCTACAAATCCAATATCATCATGAGCGGTTGGGACCGTAAAGGGCAGGTCGCCGGACACCACTACTTGCCAATTGGTTTCGCCTTCGAGTGGTTCTGGATAGGCGTCTGGATAGACTAGGATGAATTGATCTTGGTCTGCGAGGTCACGCATGTCCGCTATAGCGAGTTGTTCGTTTCCGTTGCCCGTCCCTCCATGAAAACTCATGACCAAGGGCAGTGAATTGTTTCCATCAAACCCCGCCGGGATGTATTTCAGGTACGTTCGGGTAAGCCCCTCGTATTCGAGCTCTTCGGAGGTCAGTTCTTGACAGTCAGCGGCTTTCATAGAACAGAGCATCAATATCAGGAGTAAGAAACCTTTCATTGCCCAAAAATAAAAGGCTGCACCAATAAAGATGCAGCCCCTGATTTTTATGACCTAAGTCTGACAGAAAAACAAGTCAGTCGTTGGTGCCAACCGGAATCTTGTTGCTCAACATGAGGTAGGTGGCAATCACGGGGAAGAGCACGAGGATGGCGTGAAACAATCCGGCCGCCGTGCGCGTACCCTCGTCGATGCTGCTGTCCGTCTGGGTCAATAGGACGGCGAAAGCATTGATCAAGGCGAGTGAGATGAATGTTTTGATGGCAAAAGATCTAAATACTTTGCTGCCGTCATAATTCAATTTGTTCGGAAACGCGATGATGGCTTGTAGCAACCAAATGAGGGCCAAGGCTAAATTAAGCGCAGTGCCGTCATCTGAAAGATACGTGGAGAGTTGATCTGGAATAACGATCAGCGAGAATAGAAAATAGCCTAACAAGAAGAAGAAGCGCTGTCTTTTAATGACACCGTAAAGTGATACGAGCACAGGAACTGCTGCGACGAAAATTAATGGGTCCATTTGTAAAGGGTAAGTTTGAAGAAAGGTAAGATGCGTCAAAATTACATCTGATCATTGGAATCTGATCATTTTTCATCTTCAACTCTCGTTTCCGCATCAGAAGTACGAGGCGCGAAGTTAATTTCAATTTATTGACTTTTTTAACGATGCGGTGTTGAAATACTGTATATCGTGTACCTAGTAAACGTTTGGATTCTGTGAATATTTGCTTCACATCAAATATTTTATAAGATGAAAAAGTTTATTCTTTCTTTTGCAGCAGCATCTTTAGCTGTTGCTACTTATGCCCAGGACGCTCCTAGTCAGCCAGCGGGTTCATGGTACTTAGGGACAGGCGATGCGACAACATTGTTGAATGTCTTCTCTTCGGGTGTAGGTATCCTTCCTACAGTTGGATATGCTGTCGCCGATGACATTGTTGTTGATGCCAATATGTCGGGTTCAACAGATGATCTTTCAATGGACCTACGTGTAGGTTACTTTATGGGAGATAATTATGTTGGTGTTGGTGTCGTTGATCTCGCGGGAGATCTCGATATGGGCATTCGTTTAGGGCATTACATCGATTTCAAAGATGTGCTTTACATATCACCAAATCTCAATTATCGATTTGGCCTGCCGGACGGAACATCCGACGATTTGAGTCTTCAAATCGGTTTTGGAGCTCGATTCTGATTAAGATTATTTCAATTTGTGAAAAAGAGGGCACTTAGCCCTCTTTTTTTACACCCTAAAATTTCATTCCGCTTAGTCATCGTAATACATTGCTGCAATGATTTTTCTATTTCGTCGGGTACTTCTGGTTCTGTTCGCTTTGTTAGGCTGGAGTATTTTGTCTGCCCAGACGGAGTTTATTTTTAACTATGAAGGTCAAGATAGAACGTACCTTTTGGATGCCCCAGCTAGCGAAACGGAAGGACTTCCATTGGTAATTGTTCTTCACGGATATGTCAGTTCTGCCCAAATTATTCGAGGCTATTCAGGATGGAGTGACATTGCAGAAAACGGAGAAGCCGTCATTTGCTACCCGCAGGGTACATCCGATGATTTTGGAATCAATCACTGGAACGCAAACTTGGGCATCAGTGATACGGACGACATTGGTTTTCTCTCCGCCTTGGTCGAACACTTACAGCAGATTTACGGGCTGAGTACGGAGTGCACCTTCACTTGTGGGATGTCCAACGGCGGATTCATGAGTTACACGCTGGCCTGCGAACGACCAGATTTGTTTCGTGCCATTGGTTCCGTCACCGGAAATATGAGTGCTTACGATCAATTGAATTGTGATCCAAGCATCGTTTTGCCTGTGATTCATCTCCATGGAACGCTTGATCCCACGGTGAGCTACAACCAAGGCGTGATTTTGGACGGACCCTGGAGCGGTGGATGGGGAGTCGAGGAAGTGATGGATTTTTGGACGGGATTGATGGGAACAAGCCAAACCACGGAAGAAGCTGTTCCCAATACCGTTTTACTCGATTTGACGACGGTCGACTTTATTCGTCATTTCGGGGCAAGTGGAGGCCAGGAATTCCACCATTACCGGGTGAATGGGGGGTTGCACGATTGGTTCGGAGCTTGGGGAAATCAAGACATAGATAGTACCGAATTGCTGTGGGATTTCTTTTCCAATGTGTGCGAGCAACCCACAACGGGCGAGATCAATCCGTTGTCTTCTTCCACGTTCAATCGTCAGTTGCTGCGCATTACCGACATTCTCGGTAGAACGGTCAATGAAGAAACCTTACGGGGTGGCCTGCTTTTGTATGTCTACTCTGACGGAACCGTTGAAAAGCGAATGACCGTAAATCGTTGACTTTCTTCATGGTCAATTTCCATGAGGCGGAATTCGCTTAATATGCCGGATTCTGCCGGGGAAGATGCACAAATCGAACCTTCGCGTCCGCAGAAGGGTTGATTGCACATGCCCCCTCGCAGTGCCTCCAAAAAAAACATCCACCTTGTCTGGTTCAAACGTGATTTGCGGCTTCGTGATCATGAACCACTCGCCCGCGCGCTGAAAGCGGCATCAACGCGAGGTGACGCTGTGTTGCTCATGCATTTGTTTGAGCCGGCAGATTTGGCGCATCCCACGACATCCAATCGTCACCTCCAATTTCGTTGGCAGGCCTGGTCTTCATTGGTAGAAGAAGTAAGAGAATTGGGTTGGCCCGTTCGGGTGGAGGCCTTTCGGGTGGAGGCCTTGGAATGTTTTCAATGGTTGAGCGAAGCTTTCGCTATCCAAGGGATATACAGCCATGAGGAAACGGGTTTGCGGCACACCTACGACCGCGATTTATCCCTTGAATCGTGGTGTGCCAAAAACGAAGTAGCTTGGTTCGAGACTCCTCAGCAAGCCGTTCAACGAGGTCGCCGGTCCCGCGATGGGTGGGCTGCAGAGTGGCATGCAAATATGAACGCTGGATTGACGCACCCGATGCCACGTTCGGAAATGACGGGCGTCTCAGACCTCTCAGATTCGATGCTCAATCGTTTCCAGATCCGCGCTTGTCCAGAGGTGATGCATCACCATGACCCGGGACAGGAAGGACCGTTTCAAATGGGGGGAGAGCGGGATGCGCACCGCTACATGCATTCGTTTTTTGAGGGACGTGTCAAGGGCTACCGCAGGCAGATTGGCCAACCAGCGGCGAGTCGCTTGTCATGCAGTCGCTTGTCCCCCTATCTCGCATGGGGCTGCTTGAGCATGCGTCAGGTTTTTCAGGCGTACAAAAGAGCTGACGTACCACGGGCAAAGACAGATTTGAAGGCCTTTGGGAGTCGCTTGCGCTGGCAGGGCCATTTCATTCAGAAATTTGAATCCGAGGATCGCATGGAGTTTGAATCCGTGAACCGCGGATATCAGGGGGTTCAGCACCAAGGCACGCCGGCAACACTCCAAGCATGGAAGGAGGGAAACACGGGCGTGCCGCTGGTAGATGCTTGCATGCGCTGTGTAATCGCCACGGGGTATTTGAATTTTAGAATGCGGGCTATGTTGGTCAGCTTTTTGACCCACCACTTGGACCATCCGTGGCAGGCGGGAGTGGAGCATTTGGCGCGCTGTTTCCTCGATTTCGAGCCCGGCATTCATTACAGTCAATTCCAGATGCAAGCGGGGGTGACGGGAATCAATACCATTCGCATTTATAATCCAGTGAAACAGAGCATCGAACGGGACCCGAAGGGAGAATTCATCGCACAATGGATTCCCGAGTTAAAGGGCATTCCGGCACATTCCCGTCATGCGCCATGGACCATTCCTCCGTTGGAACGCCAATGGCAAGATTGGGACGACGCATACGTGGACCCGGTGGTCAATTTGGAAACCGCTGGCCGCGAAGCACGCGCTCGGCTGTGGGAACTCAAAAAAACGGTAGCCGTCAGGCAAGAGGCACATCGCATATTAGCGACACACGTGGCTCCAGCAGGTTTCGATGTGAATGCCGGCCAGCGAGAAAAGGATTAAGGCCGATCGATGCCGTTTACATAGGATTCTACAATGCCAATGGAGTCCGACCACTGTGCGCCTTCAAAGCCTTCAAAGGCTCCGTTGGGAGGATGCGAGAGGTAGCAAGCGAGCAAGGGGTCGGCCAGCTGTAGGTAGGACCAATGCCATTTTTCTTCCCGATAGCCGGGCCTTCCATTGGATGCATCGCCATAAACTTGGTGATAGCCGTATTGTGGCGCATTGGCCTTCAACCAAGCGTATACGGCCTTCCCAACCGTGTCATTTTCGAACCATTCATTTTCGAATGCATTCAAGTCAATGTCTGTGCCCCAATGGTGACGAGATGATCCCGGCATTGCACTGTACTTTAAGATTTCGATCGCGCGCGCTTTCCCCTCAAATTCGGAGTAGCGAGGCCCACTCCACTTTCGATTCCAGATTCCGCGCTGGTACGTCCAATTGCGGGTTGCACTCAGGATGACGAGCTCAATGCCGTCCTTTCGGGCTGCACTCCACATGGCCTCAAATGCCGCCAGTGCTTCTATTCGCAGAAAGATGCGGGCCTTTGGGGTGAAACGTTCTGAAATCACTTGAAATTCCGAATCATCTGCGGGGTTGAATTGACCGGCCAGATGCGCAGGATTTATCCCCATGCATGGATTGGATTGCGGAATCGAATCCACTCTTGAATGCTTCTTGGCGTTGCGTTCTTCTGGTTTTGATTGCTTTTCGGAGCAGCTCATCCAAATGAATGGGAGAAGGGAAAGGAAAAGAAGCCAAGGGATCTTTTTCATGGCTTAAATTTCGTGTTTCTAAAGGACATGCAATGCAAAAAGCGTCAACTCCGGATGAATATGTCCGTTGGGTGTCTTCTGAACGTCGCCCACAATTTGCTGAAATGCGCCAAGCGATTCAGCAAGCAATGCCGAATGGATTTGAGGAACAGATGTCTTACGGGATGATCGGATATGTGGTGCCACATGAATTGTATCCCCCGGGTTACCACTGCAATCCGCAGTTGCCGCTGCCATTCGTAAGCATAGCCAACCAAAAAAACTTCTTTGGTTTCTACCACATGGGCTTATACGCCGATGCTCATTTGATGGACTGGTTCTTGGCGGAACATTCAGCCCTCAATTTGCGTAAACTTGACATGGGAAAAAGTTGCATCAGATTCAATAGATGGAATGAAATTCCATTGGAATTATTAACGAAATTGGTCTCGAAAATGAGTGTTGAAGATTGGATCGCGTGTTACGAAAAAAACTTAAAGCGTTGAATTTGAAAGATCCACAGAATAAAATGGGAATATTGATGGATTTCTGCTGGCAGCCGGGGTTCCACAGGCGTTTTCCATTGGGCATCATGATTGCCATCGTTGCGATTCTCTCGGGATGCCTCGATCAACGATTTGAGTTGGGAGATGACATGCCCATCAACGGAAGTGCCAATCCTGCATTCGCATTGCCGTTAGCATCCGGAATATGGACCGTGGAAGATGCACTGAATCAAATGGACAGTTTGGATTGGGAGGCGGATGCACTTTCGGGCACTGCGATGCTGGTTCAACCCTTTGATTTGCTCCAGGCGCCACCCATCGACTTGCCGCTGATCAATGAATTTCTGTCTGAAACCTTCGCATTGGATGCTGCAACCGCCCAAGGATTGAGCAGTTTGCCAGTAGGGTCAGAGTTGACGCTGAACTATGAGACGGCTTGGGGATGGGAATTGCCGTCGATGGATGCCGTTGATTCGCTTTGGGTCGATGAAGGAATGCTCTCGGTTTCGATCTCCTCTGACATTCCAATGAACCAAAGCTTTGAAATCGTTTGCACCAATTTGTATTCCAACGGCGAACCGATTGTCCTTGAGGTAGACTTGGCTTACGAGGGTCAATTGCCCATCAATGCATCGGTCAGTGCCAATACCACAGATGCACGTGGCGTTTTTGGCACCACCGAAGGCATAGAGGTATTGTTTGATTGGGCCATCTTGATGAACTCTGCGGGGGAAACTGTTCCGGAGGATGCTACGATTTCCATTATGGTTACGTGGCAAGATGTGGAAGTTTCAGGCGCTTTTGGAAAGTTTGCTTCTCAAACAACACTGGACTTCGAAGTGGCTCAAGCATTGCCGCTATCAACAGAGTGGAACCCGGATCAATTGCATTTTGCAGATCCTCGGATCCGCCTGAACGCCCGCAATTCCAGCGGCATTCCCATCGGAATTGAATGGGAACAATTTGCATTTACAACCGATCAAAATACGTGGTCCATTGGCGGTCCAGACATCGATGATTTTCCGATTTTTGCCGCGGCATCTTCACTGGATTCATGGGGTGAGACGACACATGTGATTGACAACACGGGGACCATACCGACGCTGACGGAGGCATTGGAACTCCGTCCCGACAGCGCGAAACTTTTGGGTGAAATTCTATTGAATCCGGCCGGACAGAACTCGAATTTTTTGACCACAGAGAGTACGTTAGAAATCGAAGGGTTTTTGGAAATCCCGCTCATGGGATGGGGCAGGGGCCTGACCTGGCGGGACACCATCGAGGGTGCCATCTCGCAAGAGTTGAATGCAGGGATCAATCCACCATTGGATTGGCAGGATGTCGAATCCATCACCGTGCGATTTATTGCCAGCAATGGCTGGCCGCTCGGAATGGAGATGCAGGCACGTTTTTTAGACGCGGATGCAGTCGCAATCGACAGTCTGTACACATCCGGCGATGCGGATGCATTTCGAATTCCTTCCGGAGCCGTGGATTGGTCCGTGCCCGACACGGATGCTTCGCATGGTCGTGTGAATCAGCCAACGGAAACCATCATGGATCTGGTGCTGACGCGTGAAAAAGCGCTCGCGCTCTTGGCCATGGATTGCCAAGGAATTGAAGTGGCGTTAACCTTGGGTACGCCCGAAGCGGGGTCGGATGCATTGGTGCGATTCTTTCCAGAAGATGAGTTGAGCTTGAAGATTTCGGCACGGGTGGATTGTTCCATAACGGTAGAGCCATGATCCGACACTACTATTTTTCAAGTAGCATCGTCCTAGTCATGCTCGCAGCATCTGCTGTGAGCCAGGGGCAGCAGGCGCATAGCTTGGCATTCAATGACTATGCTCCGCAGCACATGGAAATGCGAATTGCGAGCCAACCGCAGTTCGGTTATTTGTCCATACCGGGCATCGGGAACACTGCCGTTGCAGTTTCAAATTCCATGCTGCATCCTGCACGATGGCTCTCCCAGTCTTCCAATGCACCTTTGGCTACCATAGAATTGGATGAGGTTTTTGATAGTTGGGAGGCTCCGAATCGGTTGGCGGTTGATTTGCAAATGGATTGGCTGCAATTTGGGAAGTTCTTCAAAGACAAGCGTTCCTTTGTCCACGGTGGAATTCGGGAAATTGCCCATTTTTCACTGGAGCTCCCGTCGGACCTGTTGCGCCTTCCATTCACGGGCAATGCAAATTTTGAGTTGCTCGGTGACGATGCCTTGGATCTGGCTGATTTTGGTGTCCGGGCAGAGCACCGGCGATCCTTTTACCTCGGATGGCAACGCAATTGGAATGAAAAGTGGTCCTCCGGAGTTCGTGTCAATTACTTGCGGGGCATTCGGCATGGCGAACTCGCCATCGAAGACTTGAAATGGAGCACCAATGAAGTGACGTGGGATTGGGCCTTTGAAGGGCAAGGATCTGTTCAGTCAAGTGGTATGTGGCCCCTTGCACAGTTTTTGGATTCGGGCAAACTGGATGATGCGGCTGTGACACAACTTCAAGAGGAATTGATTTCGGGTGTTGGAACTGGATTTGGTCTTGATTTGGGTGTCGAATACCGGGTGAATGCAAAATGGTTGGCTTTTGCCCAAGTCAATGACTTGGGATCCATGCGCTGGAAACAAGACATTCGAAACCTCAGCACGCAATCCACCACCTTTGAATTTTCAGGACTGGATTGGAGCGCGGCGGACGATTGGACGGTACAAGGCGCAGAAGATTCGCTCGCGGGTTACGGACAAGCCGTTGCAGATGATTTGGAACAGGATTTGGCGCTGGACGAAGATGCCGTTCCATACCGGACGGGGCTCGGGGCCAAGTGGAGCTTGGGAGCGGAATTCACACCATGGCCAGCGGTAAAATGGCAACCCTCTTTGGGCATGTTGGTGCGCAAAAATGGAGCGCTGCCTTTGAGTTGGCGGGCGAGTTGGAATCAAGCATGGGGAAGGTGGATGAAAACATCATTGAGCTTCGGTGCGCGGGATGGATTGGGATCATCGGCAGGCATTAGCGTTGCCTGGAATGCCGGTCCATTTGTGGTCACGGCTGCAGCAGATTCCCACCGCTTGCTGAATTGGACGGCGTTTGATTTGGATGATTCCACAGGCGAAACGTCAGAGTCCATTCGTTTCCCCACGTATGCGCCACTTGCCCATGTGCAAATCGGCGTGGTTTGGCGGATGGGCTGGATGCCGAAGAGAGATCGATCCGAAACGAAATCAGAATGCGAGCCTTTCGCTGTTCCGAGCAGTACCCGAATTCCCCAGTTTTGAATTCTCGATACAAAGCGATCACGAGACTGCGTGGTTTGAGTTGAACCATGAAAGATTGATTCGAAGAACATGACTGCTATCAATCGCCTCGCTTTCCTGCGTTACATCGTCATTGACGAATGTTTAGTGGAGGCTACGTGTCAAAATCAATCAGCCCATGCCGAGGGTGTCCCGGGAAAATTGATGCACAAGCAGGATTTGTTGGGTGCGGTCAACACGCGAATCGCTGAGTTTTCAGCGCACACCAAGCCCATCGCTATGCGAACGTTGGAAAAGGACCTCGTGGATGTGCAAAAGCTCTTTGGCGTCAAAATTTTGAAGTTGAGCCACCATCGACGCGCACATTACCGTTACGCGCGGGTGGGGATGAGCATCCGTGATGCGGCTCTTTCTGCGGAGCAAGCCCTCGCTCTCCAACAACTCTTTAAACAATTGGAATTGTTACGCCTGACGCCGGGTCAGGAATGGTGGTGGGAAGCTGAATCACGCTTGCGGGTTCACTTTGATCTTTTTCCAGTGGAGGTGCAAGCACGCTCGAGCCATCGGCCAGTCAAATCGGTCAAAGGAGCGGAGGTATTCAAAGAACATCGTTGGCCAGATGCCGGAAGAAAATGGTTGCCTGCTCTCGCAAAGGTCGCTGCGAAGTCAATCCCGATTCGACTGGCATATCGACTGAAACACGACGCCCCCTTGATCCATACAACCTGCCGTGCAGAATGGTTGACTCCGCAGCAAGAAAGTTGGATGCTTGGCGTTTCAGCTTGGGACGAAGAAGCTGAAGAAATCTTTCGAATGCTCATTCCGTTGAATGCCATTGATTCTTTGGACGATGTCACCGCTGAATTTTCCACAGAGCTCGAGGCTGCACCACTCTGGGATTGGCCTCAATACGCCGAGCATAGAATGGGATTGGAAGCAGGTGTGATTGAATCGAACCCCAAAAAGCCAGAGCACGCGCAAGTATGGCTTTCCGAGGCTTTGGCGAAACGTTATTTGGTCGATCCGATTCATCCGTCGCAAGACCTACGGCTGCAAAAAGCGGCCGGCGGGGTCATCTTTTCACTGAATGTGGTGGTGGATTCTGCCTTGTTGCGTTGGATTCTTCAATGGGGAAGCCAGGCGCAACTGTTGGAGCCGGCTGAGGGGCGGCAAGCCTTGCGTGCAATGGCGCAGGAAATGGCGGCGTTGTATGAACCGATGTTTGGTCCTTGATTTCAATACTGATTGAAGAAAACGGCGTTGTCAAACAACAACTTGCCATTTTCCCAGAAACCGCGAAAAAGGGGGTTGTCCACGAGGTAGGTGATTGAGCCCTGGCCCATGGGCATTACACCAAATACCATGCTGCCGGAAAGGTCCCGATTGGCCCGGCTTCCGACGAAGCCACTGATGGGCTCTGGCTGATCACCATAGGTGCCGACATTCCAGCCGCTTTCCAATGCGGCATACCTCCGACTTGATGATCGTAAAGTGTAATAGGGTGCATCGCTGTAACCCCACGCCATCGGATGTGATCGGTCCAAATTGACGGCATAAATGGAGCCGTCTCCGGTCCGTTTCGCACGATTGCGGTTGCGGTTGCTGAAAGGTTCGTACCGATCGGAAGTGCGCTCTTCATCGTTGCGATTGTTGACCTGCGAAGATTGGAGGTCGTTATCGTACCGCTGGAGGCCCCACCCAGTTTCATCCGCGAACAATCCAACCGCGCGCGAAATTGCGATGGCGCGCCCGCCATTTCGCACCCACGCTTGCAATTCCTCCAACCAAGCACTATTCACCGATTGGTGCCAGCCGGAAGGGATGATCACAACATCGTATTCCGTCCAATCAGAAGGAGTAGAATTTCTGTTATTGAGCATGGAAATGGGATAGCCCAGTTCACGTTCAAAATGCCACCAAGATTCGCCAGCTCCCAAACTCGAAACGCTCTCGCCAGAGAGGCACGCGACGCGAGGTGCTTCTAGCAGCCAGACATCATCTGAGCCCATATCAGGCCCTGTCTGAGGGTGGCCAGACGGGAGGGGGATGAGCTCGACAGAGCATGCTTCCGACAATTGGCTCAATTGGCTGACCATTTCCAACGGATCGAATTCGGTTTGATCAGCTGCAAGAATGAGGGAGGTGCCACGATCGAGCGAAAAATCGTCATAGCCAATGGGTTCGGCATTGGTTCGGAATCGAAATCCTGCCTTCATCGCCTGAGCAACAAAACGGGTATCGGATAATCCACGGCGTTGGATGGCCCACCCATAGGCGGGCTTAACGGCTGTGGTTTCATATTCATTCGACCATTCGATGCCCGCAGCAGGGGATTGCAATCCGAATGTCTGCAGTCCATACGCATAGGGAACGCTCCAAGTCGTAATGTCGTAGGTCAAGGAGTCAGAAAGAACAGGATTGGGGTCGAAGAGCACATTGAGAATGCCCGAATGCGTTTGGCGTGCATTGATCATCAAGTCGCCTGTCTTGGCCATAATTGCCCTCTCTTGATTGGTGCCGTATTCCCAAGCCTGGGAAATCCGTTGGCTGCCTTCAACCTGCTCGCAGCGGATGTGGTGTCGATTGAGAAAAGCGACTAACTCCCGCACACGGTGTTCATTTTGAGTGTTCACGGGAATGCAATAGGCATCGAATCGCCCGGTAGGATTGGTGCGATTCATATCGAAAAACTCCGCCATTTGATCCACCAATGTCGTGCTTAGCCGAGCACTGGTGAAGAGCGCTTCAAAACTACTGGAGACGTGATTTTCAATGCGCTGTTCAAGGCTCAACAATTCTCCGGAATTCTTCTCGACCAAAACACCTGCGCCACCGCTTCCGCCTTGTTCGTACGTCATGCCAATGGCACCGTTGTATATGGGGTAGGTGTCGCCGTAGCTCGGGTAGAGCAAATCAAAGGATTCGCGGGTGTAATACAATTCTCCTCGGTCATCGAAATCCTTGGAAGTAGCGATTCCAATCTCTGCTTGGAAGGCGCGCTGCCAATCGGTGATGGCTTCATGATACGGCTCTGCCGCCGGGGCGAAATAATATGGGGAGTTGTACCCCATTTCATGGTAGTCGCAGTGCACATGCGGCATCCAGTCATGGTATACCTTCGAACGCATTTGACTTTCAATTTGCTTTTGCCACGCCCAATCGCGGTTCAAATCAAACAAGTAATGATTGGGCCGGCCTCCGGGCCATGGTTCATCGTGCTCGAAAGCAATCGGGTCGGCATTGGGGTCAGAAGAGGCATACTGATTGAACCAGTTGGAATATCTGTCGTGGCCATCGGGGTTTAGACAGGGATCAATCAAAACGATGATTTTGCGCAGCCATTCTTCACCGGATTGCACTGCCTTGGCAGTTTTGTGCATCACTTCCAATGCCGCTTCTGTGCAGACCGCTTCATTTCCGTGAACATTGTAGCTCAACCATACAACGGCCACGTCATCCCATCGCTCGAGACCAGGACCACCTTCAATGCGGTCCAAGTGTTGTTGTTGGAATGATTCCAATTCCTTCAGGTTGTCCAGATGCGATAGAACAAGCAGCTGCAAAGGCCTGCCTTCGTTCGTAGCTCCGTAAGAAATCAATGAAGAAGATGGCAGGGCTTCGTGGATGTGAAGCGTGTAATCCACCACGCGGTGGTGCCCGGTGAATGTGGAGCCCAATTCATAACCGAGAAATTCCGTCGGAGAGGGAATGTTCGTTTGGGCTTGGATTCCAAACGACATCAAAGCTGAAATAATCAATCCCGTGAGCCGCGGACCAAATGTTCTGGTTTGTTCTTGCATGTGAGCAAGTTAACCAAGGAACGCCATTCAGTTGCCTTTGGCAAAAGAGAGGATGGCCTCATCCATTGGGTCAACGCCACTGCGGAGTGAACTCACGAGTTTCCCTGACTCATCAACGAGAAACTTGTGGAAGTTCCACAAGACTTTGTTGTCACTTGCTCCATTCTTGCTCTCGTTGCAAAGCCATTGGTACACGGGATGCTGGTTTTTTCCGTAAACGTCTATTTTGTCCATCATTTGGAAGGTTACGCCGTAGTTTTTGGAGCAGAATTTGGTGATGTCTTCAGCTGTTCCAGGCTCCTGTGCTCCAAAGCCATTGCAAGGGAAGCCGAGGATGACGAAATCATCCGTGCGGGTGTTTTGGTTCAATTTTTCCAATCCTTCGTATTGTCGCGTGAAACCACATTTAGAAGCGGTATTTACGATAAGCACTCGCTTTCCTTTCAATGATGCAAAGTCGAATTTTTCGCCGTCGAGGGTCAATGCCTCAAGATTATAGAATGATTCCATGGGTTCACTGTATGGGAACGTGTCGGTTGATTTTGTCATTTTCCATGCACTCAATGCGATGATCAATGCAGTTGCGCATGCAATCGTGATTGTAATTTCGGCGAAAAATCTCATATTGTTGTCTTATTCCAATAAAACTCAACTCATGGGGCATATGTTCAAATCCTTCCCTTTGTTTACCGCGAGACAAGATCACTTCCCCAGTTTGTCTGTGTTTGCGATGCTGATGATGATTGTTGGGGCGAGGCCGGCGCTGGCACAATGCGCGAATTTCGGTGCCTTTAACATTGGGGATGATGTTGAAATCACTTGCACCGATTCGTGCATCACGTTGCTTTCACCGAGCATCGCCAGTGTAGCCGCGAGTGGATCTGATTATGAGATTGAAGAGATTGATTACGCCTTGCCTTATCCTTTTAATCAGGGGACTGTCGCCATCAGCACTGGAGACGATGATTTTGCCGCAGCGACCAATGTTCCGATCGGATTCACCTTCAACTTCTACGGCAACGATTACACGCAATGCCGGATTTCCCCCAATGGATGGATTTCATTTGATTTGTCGGAGAACGCTCCCTACAATCCACCCGGTGCAATCCCTGGCGCCAATATGCCCTTGAATAGCATCATGCCGGTGTACAGCGATTTGAATCCCTCGACTTGCGGGAATGTGCGGTACAATACATACGGCGTGGCGCCTTGCCGTGAATTTGTTGTCTCTTACAATGCGGTATGCCAATTTTCTTGCTCGAGCAATCAAGTCAGCGCTGAAATCGTACTCTACGAGGGGACCGATGCCATCGAGATATACTTAGGCAATCGTCCCACATGTGGTTGGGGAAATGCTTCGGTGGGCATTCAGAATGCCAACGGAACGCAAGGCCTTTCGCCGGAGGGGTTTAACACAGGAAATTGGAGTGCAAGCAATGAAGCTTGGCGTTTTGCTTCTAGCGAAGTGGTGGAAGGAACTACGATGTGGTACGAGGGAGACACGTTCCTCGGCATTGGAAACAGTCTGGATTTTTGCAGCGGACAGTCCACCACGGTCACGGGGTGGTTTTCTCAATTGCCGGTGGGATCCTTTTGCACCGAGTTTGATGTGGTGGTCTCTTCTGCGGGTGGGTCCGTCAATAACAATCAAATTGATTGGGCGATTGTTTCTGAAAACGGAGCGACGATGTTGGCGGATGATGCGCCCTTCACAGGGGCAGTTTGCCTTCAAAATGGTTGTTATTCCGTGCAGATGTTTGATTCTGGAGGGAACGGATGGGGGACGGCTGATTTGACCATCACCGATCCTGACGGAAACGAAATAGGTTCTTTCACATTGGAGGATGGAGAATCCGGAGTGGGAACATTTTGCATTGATCAATATGACGGCCCAGATCCTTTGCCTGAGGATTACGTCCAGGTGGTCTCGGATGATTTAGAAGTTACTGCAGTGAGCGATGTCAACGCCGAATTCGATTGGGAAACGCCAATTTGCAGCGGAGGTGAACCATTTGTGCTAACGCCGGTAGAAGGTTCAGGGCAGTGGGAAGTGGATTGTGATGGATGCTTTGACGAAGAGACATTGACCATTGATCCGGGCATTGCTGGAAGCGGGTGGTTGCAAATTACGCACGTCTTAGACGGTTCGTGCTTTGCCGATGTGGAGTCATCTGAAATTTTCATCAGTGCCACGCCGGAGCCTGTATTTACGGCGTCTTCTGACGCATTGTGCAACGATGAGATATTTGATTTCAATGCGACGCCGCCGTTTGGAACGTGGTCCGCTAGTTGCGGCGATTGCATCATTGCCAATACAGGAGTGTTTTTTGCCGAAACCGCAGAGGACGGATTGAATACAGTGACATTCACAACATTGGGCGTATGTCCCGGTGTTACCACCATCGATGTAGGTGTGTCCGAATTGCTGGAGGGCAGCATTGCTGGCCCTTCCATTTTATGCGAAGATGACAGTGCAATTTACGTGGCCGATGTTCCCGGCTATTGGACTTCGAATTGCGATGGATGCATCGACTCTTTGTCGGGCGTGTTCAATGCCCAAGGGAGTGAGCCAGACACCTACACGGTGACCTTTACGCCCGACTCGTACTGTCCCGTCGGGGATGAGATTCAGGTATCGGTCAATCAGAGTGTCGCGATCGGAGCGTCCAATATTCCGGCAAGTTTTTGTGAAACGGCGGATGACTTTCAATTCAATGTAAACGTGCAGGGTGGCACGTGGTCTTCAACATGCGGGGCTTGTCTGGATTCTGCGGGCTTGTTTAATGTGGGTGGTGCGCCTGTGGGAATGCTCCCAATCCAATATACGATTGCAAATGGCGCATGCGCGGATACGGCATATTGGACGGTGGACGTGCGGCCTGTTTTAGAAGGAACCTTCGATGCGGTTGACGCCATATGCCAAGGCAGTGAGGTGGATTTGCAGTTTACTTTTGATGCCGATATACCCGATTCTTACAGCGATGGTGCTGATGGTGAATGGTCATCTTCTGATTGCCCCAATTGCATTTTGAATCAAAATTCGGGCTTGTTTGCAGGAAATGATTTGGGACTCATCAATGTGGAGTACACTTTTGACCACCCATGCAGTCAATCCATTCAAGGTTCGGTTGTTGTTGCCCCTGCTGTAGACGCCTCAATTGTTCCACTGCCCGAATTATGCGAATCAGGAGATTTGGTAGCACTCGAAGCGGCAGGTGTGGGGGGAGTCTGGTCTTCGGATTGTGATGATTGCCTCATCGGGGACGCATTTGATCCCGCATCCGGCGCAGGTATCTACGAAATTGTGTACACCATTGATGATGTGTGCACGGACCAAGATGTGATTGAGGTTGTCGTGGCTCCTCAACGGGATGCTGGGATTAATTTGCCGGACTGGGTTTGCTTAGCATTGGAAGGTCTTCAACCAGGTGTGGAATGGTCCAATGGTGTTTGGAGTGCGAATTGCGATGGTTGTGTGTCCGAATCAGGGACGATTGACTTGATGGCTGCCGGCATAGGCGTCTTGGAAGTGACACACGTTTTGGAAGGACTTTGTGGGGATTCGGATCAAGTCCAATTGGAAATTGTCGGATGTGACATCGAGCTCGTCAATGTGTTTTCGCCGAATGGAGATGAAATCAATGATGAATTGGAATTCAAATACTTGGAGTCATTTCCAGGCAATCGACTGACGATTTATGACCGTTGGGGAGGCCTTGTTTTGGATCGATTCAATTACGGAAACAATTGGCGAGCAGAAGGAGTTTCGGAAGGCACGTACTATTACATCTTGTCGGTCCCCAACAAAGAGACGATGCGCGGGTCATTTATGATCTTGCGTTAACGCGGGGAGAACGAACATCCGATGCTTTCGGCTGGCTGAAGCAGATCAGCCAAATTTTCGTTTTTCAATCGTTGAAGGCGAATTGCAGCCCGAGCGAGAATGAATGCATCGTAGGCGCGTCAGTTTGTACTTCGTCAAAAAACGGCAGGAGCGAAGCTTCGCCGAGAAGGCTGACGTTCTTGAACCCAACGCCAATGCGTGCATTGATTTGCAACGGATTGATTGGAAAGTTGTCTTCTTTGAAATTGCTCGTTGATCCGTTCATCTTGTACTCATACTCGTACGAGCGTCCCAATAAGTATCCGCCAACGAGCCCTGCCTCAACATGCAGGCCTTTGCTGCCAGATCGCGCCGTCCTCAAGCTGACCAGCAAGGGCAAGCGGAGATAAACCGCATTCAATTGGTTTTTTTGCATGTTCAAGGAGTCACTGCTCACTGCCTGAGCCGTGACCATTTCCGTGCTTTCATCGAGCTGCAGAATATGCTCATTGTCTACCCCGAAGTGCCACCAATCAAACCCTAATCCTGTGGTGAATCCTACAAATTCGCCGAGAATGCGCTGTCGGTATTCGAAGGGATTCAGTTCCATGCGCCAACTGGTCAGCGCATTGTCGGTGACCATCCCCAAATCAGGGCGTGCCCCCCATGTAGCATCGTAATTTTCGAGGTTGCCTTGGAATTGAGCCATCGAGGCGGCGCTCAATGAAATGCCACCCCAATAGCCTTCGCTTTCCGATTTGCTTTTTGTTTGCGTTGAATCACTTTGAGCATTCATCCAATTAGATGCCATGGCATGCGAATGAATCAGTGATGCGATGATCAGAAAGGTGAGGCGTGAAGTTTTCATTGATATTCTTTCAGTGACAAAGTTCATGCCATTTTAATCAAAAGTCAAAAACTCGGCTCAGATTAAATCCAAAGAACAAAGCACCGTCTCGCCACCGTCCTGTCGTTTCGGTCAGGAATGCCCGTTCGAACATACCCCTTGAATTGGTGATGTGCAGCTGGAAAACGTGCCCGCCGGTTTCGATATCCACTCCCAGCGACAAGCTATTTTGTGCAGATTCTTTCAATCCTTTGAGCAAGAAGTGGTACTCACAATTCAGGCTGACTCGTTGGGCCAGTTTGTAGCGGCCACCCGCACCGAGGGTCCACTGATCGTGGGCATTGTCGATGAATTCCACGAGGTTGCGATGGGTGAATGAAGGAACAATCGCCGTGCTAAATTTTTCGCTCCATTTCCGAGATATAATGGCTTGGTAGGTATAGCTCAGCCGATTGGTAAATGTGCGGTTGTCGGCACTTTCGGCATACGTCGAATCACCGCGTGCCATGCTCACTGCGTAAAAGGTGATGCCCAATGGCACGCTATCATCGGACTTTTGTTGCAAAGCTTTCCATTTCAACGAAGATTCGAAGGTCTTCTGAAACGTGCTGCGTGCGATGCCCAAGCACAGCCGATCGGTCAACCCGTAGTCAAGCGCCATGCGCATGCTAGCATTGTCCAATCCCCATAAAGCATAAGCTCCTTCATTGATTTGCCCGAAGCGGTGGGCAATGACAAAATGCATGACGTTTTGCCCGGGAGTTTCGTTGCTTTGAACATTGATGATTCGCGTGTCCTTGAACGTTGCATAGACAGGATGCACGGCGAGTTCACTTGCTCCCAACTCATCCAAGAGACTCTGCCCTCGAACTTCGTTAACGGACAATGCGAGCCAACCGATGAAGATTAGAGAGCAGCAGAGGATCAAATGCGTGGAAAAGGTCTTCATCGGGGCGAGAGGGTCATTTGTACATCGACGGAGATCTCTTCTGCGATTTTTTCTCGAACCATCTTAGGAATGGGAATCTCATGCGCAGCTGTCAGGACGGTAAATTCAGATTGTACGATCCAAGCTGTGCCGTCCCACTTCAGAGTCGATTCAATTTCGCGCTCGATGGCGATGCCATGGATGGTTAGAATACCCTGGGCTTTGACCGTGTGCGATTGTCCGTCTTGAAACGCGTCGCTCCAATTTGCGATCGCTCCTTCAAATGTTCCATTGGGAAAGCGAGTGGATTCCAGGTAATTCTCGTTGAAATGCTCTTCCATCAGCGCCTTCTCAAAGCGAAAGCCTAAGATGGGCACACGAAAAGCAAAACGCCCGTCGTTTGCGAGCAGTCCCGAGGCCATTTCATTGGTTGCCTCTATGTTTTCGACAATGGTGGCGGAGAAAAATTCGACGGTACCGTTTCGGGTGATCCATTGCTGGCTCGAGCAAAAATTGCTTGCGACCAGCATCGTTGCAATTAAAATAACTTTCATGGCTTTCATTCTTATTCAGGCGCACCGGCCTCTGCCCATTGCTCAATCAGAGCGATATCGCATATTTGGAAACTGCCGTTGGGAGGCATCACGAGCGCATCGTCGGTTTCTCTTGTTATACGGTCAATGACGTCGCCCGAAAGAACCGCATCAACGGATGATGGGTAGTTGTCCAAAGCCAGGCCAGCCTCGGGGTTCTCTCCACCGTGACAGCCCGCACATTGGGCATTGAAAATTGCGGCTACGCTTGCATTGTACGTTGCGGTTCGGTCGCTGCAAGGTTGTTCGGTGTTGTAACTGCAACCTGCCATTCCCGAGGCCAAGGCTATCCAAGCAATGGCGCAAAATGAAAAAGAAAAGTGGCCGGCATGCATGGATTGAATCTTCAAAATATGTTCAGGACAATGTTAGAGAATAACCGGCAGGTATGGAAAGATGTTGCATTCTCTTTGCGATATTTGCTAAGAACACATCCTTTGATATGGGAAGAGCATTTGAATTTCGAAAGGCAAGAAAGTTTAAGCGATGGGCAGCAATGTCCAAAACATTCGCTCGGCTAAACAAGGACATCATCATCGCCATCCGGGAAGGAAACGGTGCAGAACCCGATATGAATCCTCGGTTGCGTGCAGTTTTGCAAAATTGCCGGGCCGCTAATATGCCAAAGGATAATGTGGAGCGGGCGATTAAGAAAGCAACCGACAAGGATACCAGCGATTTCAAAGAGGTCAACTTCGAGGGGTATGCGCCGCACGGCGTTGCCGTTTTCGTCGAAACGGCTACCGACAATAACAACCGCACCGTGGCCAATGTGCGCAGCCATTTCAACAAATGCAATGGCAACTTGAGCACGTCAGGTAGTGTGGAGTTTATGTTCGATCACATGTGCTTTTTCAAAATCAAGGCGGAAGGCTTGGACCAGGAGGAGTTGGAATTGGAACTCATTGATTTCGGAGCAGAAGAGATTGAGGTGGATGAAGATGCATTCATTGTCACGGGCAGTTTCGAAGCGTTTGGCTCTTTGCAGAAGAAGTTGGAAGATGATGGGGCAGAGATTGTAGAGTCCGGATTAGAGCGGGTTCCCAACACAACGAAAGAGCTCGACATGGAAGCAACAGCAGAAGTGGAGAAGCTTATCGAACGCTTGGAAGAAGATGACGATGTGCAGCAGGTCTTTCACACCATGAGTTCATCAACTCCGGCGGAAGCTTGATGGTTGGAATGGATGCGCGCGGCGTGACTATTGTGCACCGATGAAGTAACTTCGCACCATGGAAAGTAAACGTGTGGAGTCGGATGGCACGCTGTTGGAGTTCTTGATGGAAAATGCAGGTTACGCAACAAGGACCCGCGCCCGGACAGCGATTAAGTCAGGTGCGGTAGCGGTGGATGGAAATGCGTTGCGGATTCCCTCGTCCGATATCAAGGCCGGTGCGATGGTCTCCTGGACTTCACTGAGCAAGAAAAGCGGTCCGAAGGACTTCGATTTGGGTGGAACTTCGACGAACAAATCGAATAAGACCAAAGAGGAAAAGCCACCGTATGAGGTGGTTTATGAGGATGACTTTTTGTTGGCTTACATCAAGCCTGCGGGAATGGTCTTTGCTTCGCCAAAACCACAAGTCAAGACGAGTTACACGCGGATGAAGCAATGGATGGAGGCCAACCGGTCCAATCTCAATGCGATTCAATTCGTCAACCGGATCGAAAAAGAATCTTCGGGCGTCTGCATCATTGCGAAGGACTTGCGCTGGCGCAAGCACCTGCAAGATCATTGGGACCAATTCACCAAACGGATGTACGTGATTATCCAGGGCCACTTGCCAGCAGACGACGTGCTCTTCTGCTATTCCAAGGATGCGGATGGAAAGCGAAAGGATAAATTTGAATTTGAATACCGGACGATGCGTGCTACCGCTTCCCACACCATGTTGAAGATGTCCGTTGGCTTCGACCAAGTGCCCGTATTAATGTCTGGGCTTCGTCGCTTGGAATGTTATTTGCTTGGAAAAGGAAAGGAAATTCCGGACCCAATGGGGCGCTCTGGGCTTCATCTCTTTGGTGTTGATCTTGAGGGGCCGGATGGCGAAAAGGTGGTCATCAAGTCACGGGTTCCGCAAGAGTTTTTGAACCTGATGAAAGGGGGCAAAGGGCCGAAAGCAGTGCCCGCTTGGAAGCGTGAACTGCACGAAGAAAAAAGCGAAGACAGAAGGCCACAAAAACAGCCGGGATCGGCGAGAAAATGAATGACGCAAAAAACGCAACCGATCGGGTTGCGTTTCGCATGGTGCCATTAAAGCTGATAACGTCCTTCCAGCCAGTCCCTCAATTCGATTGAGTCTTTCGGGTTCAAGCTTCGAAATGCGATTCGCATTGCTCTCCGGATCATTACCGGTTCACCATGTACGTGCCTGATTAAGGTTTTGTACTGTTCCAAAGCGCTGGGCGCATGGGGGATGGGAATACCGGTTATGGACATGATTTCGAATAGTAAGAATCGTTCATTTCCTACGATGGGTGAAGGCGAAATGTTTCAATGACATACGATAAAATGCAATGGCAAATTGCTATGTCTCTGATTTTCAATCAGGAACAAGAAAAGCACTGGGACGTTTCCCAATGCTTCACTTAACCTAAACCAAATTCTCTGGCGCAGATTGCCAGGTTCTTAACGTCTTGGGGTGTTCAATCACCATGCCAAAACTTGTATTTCATGGCGAACTCCATCCAACACCTGTTAAATTCGCAGGGTAAAACCATTGAAATGAGCAAAGCCGTTTACGTCCTATCTGCCGTCCGAACACCCATGGGAAGCTTCCTCGGGTCATTATCAACAGTCCCTGCAACTCAACTGGGTTCCGTTGCAATCCGAGGCGCTTTGGATGCCGCAGGCATTGCACCGAGTGAAGTACAAGAGGTCATGATGGGCAATGTGCTGCAGGCGGGATTGGGTCAAGCTCCTGCTCGTCAGGCGGCCATGGCCGCAGGCATTCCGGATTCGGTACCCTGCACAACCATCAATAAAGTGTGTGCGAGTGGCATGAAGTCAATCGCGTTGGCTTCCCAGTCCATTGCGTTGGGCGACGCCGATGTCGTTGTTGCCGGAGGTATGGAAAACATGAGTCAGGTTCCGCACTATTTCTCAGGCCGAACGGGGTCCAAGTTCGGGGATATGAAAATGAAAGATGGAATGCTCCTCGATGGACTGACGGATGTTTACAATTCGACGCACATGGGAAATTGTGCGGAGTTGTGTGCCAAAGAACACAATATTTCACGGGAAGCTCAAGATGATTTCGCTATTGCCAGTTATGAGCGTGCTGCAGCGGCCTGGGAAGCAGGCGCTTTTGAAACGGAAATCATTCCTGTGCAGGTGCCGCAGCGCCGTGGAGATGCTATTGAGGTTTCAGAGGACGAGGAGTTCAAGGCGGTGAGGATGGACAAGATTCGAGGCTTGCGTCCCGCCTTTCAAAAAGAGGGGACGATCACAGCAGCAAATGCTTCTACCCTGAATGATGGTGCGAGTGCCTTGGTCTTGGCTTCTGAAGAGGCTGTCAGTCGACTTGGACTCAAGCCAATTGCAAAAATTGTGGCTTGTGCGGATGCAGCTCACGAGCCTGAGTGGTTCACTACTGCTCCCGCAAAGGCAGTTCCAGTGGCACTTTCAAAGGCGCAATGGAAGCAGGACGATGTTGATCTTTGGGAGTTGAACGAGGCATTTTCAGTAGTAGGGATCGCCAATATGGAACTATTGAAATTGAATCCAAACTCGGTGAATGTCAATGGCGGTGCGGTGGCCCTCGGTCATCCGCTGGGTTCAAGCGGATCCCGAATTGTCGTTACCCTTATTCATGCCCTTCGCAACCGAGGATTGACCAAGGGTGGAGCGGGCATTTGCAATGGCGGGGGTGGCGCTTCTGCCCTCATGGTCGAAACGTTGTGATGCAACCGAAGAAAGAATTACTGGTCCTGTCGGTGCCTTGCGCTCCGATTCGAACAAAACCTGCTGACGCTGCGGAAATGTGCTCAGAAGCATTAGCCGGAGAGGCGGCGTACATACTGGAAACAGGGGAGAAGGATTGGATTCAAATTGAATTGGTGGCTGATGGATATCGCGGTTGGTCCGATCGAAAACAATGGCGAAGGTTTGATGCAGATGAGCAGGGCAATCGAGCATTAAAGCCTTTCCGCATTCAAGCTCCCACGTCGCCGTGGGTCCGCAAAGATGGAGGTGTGATTCATTTGCCTGCCGGCTCAGTAGTCGATTTGGATGAAGCGTCTCACTGGTCGCTTACAGGCATTGCTGTAACCCCACTTTTTTCATTGGATGAACTGTTTGAGGTCCATCAAAATCCATTGGATGCGGCTTGCTCATTTCTAGGGGCTCCATACCGCTGGGGTGGCCGTTGCATTTCGGGCATCGATTGTTCCGGCTTAATGCAAGTGGCCTTTTTACTATGTGGCCAACGGTTGCCGAGGGATGCGAGTCAACAAGCACAGGAAGGCCAGCCTATCGCATGGAGCGAAAGAAAGAGTGGAGACTTGGCTTTCTTCAACAACGATGAAGGGCGAATCATCCACGTGGGCATTTTGAAAGATGAGCGGACGATTTTGCACGCTGCAGGCGAGGTGGCAATGGATACGTTGAGCGAGGAAGGAATTTGGAGAGACGGTAAGCGAACGCATGCCTTGGATTTCATTCGAAGAATGAAATAATCCCCTTTCAGCCTTGGTCGCGTTGTGGCTCGTTCCAATTTCCGAGTGATTCCCTTTTTTCCGGCTGAAGACCGTTGATCCATGTGCTGGCTTCCATGGCTCGTTTGCCAATGGGAACGATCGATAAGAGTTCAAGCCAGCGATCCGTGCAGGCGATGAACAGTCTCTTGTCGGCTATGCAAGCGTCACCGGGCTTTGGTAGGGTGCGTTCGAAATCGGTGTGCCGGACAGATAAAACCTTGAAATCGCCCCAAGGGGTGCGGCAAAAAGCCGTCGGATATGGCGTCAGTGAGCGAACCATATGCTCCACGTTTTCAGCGGTTTGTGACCAGTTGATTCGACTATTCGTGCGGTCCAGTTTGGGAGCGTCTAGTCGATGTGTATTCGATGCGAGTGTTTGTTGCGCAGTAGGGGTTAATTCACCTTGGGCCAAGGCATCGATGGTTTTTGATAGGAGCGCTTTTCCCTGTTCCAATAGCTTATCGTGCAGGGAGGCCGCCGTTTCGTTAGGAGCAATGGCCACTTTGGCTTGAAGCAAAATATCCCCCGTATCAATGGCATGCTGCAGTGCAAAGGTCGTGACGCCGGTCTCAGTGAGACGGTGTCGAATCGCCCATTGAATCGGTGCGGCTCCTCTCAATTGTGGCAAAAGCGAAGCATGGAGGTTGATGGAACCGAATCGGGGTGCATTCCAGATGGATTCGGGGAGCATTCGAAAGGCCACAACAATCGCCAGGTCGCAGTCCAATGCTCGGAACGAGTCAGCGAAATCAGTGTCTTTCAAGTTGGTGGGTTGGAACAGCGGCAAATTCAATTCATTCGCCGTTTCCTTCACACGGGATGACCTCAATTGCTGGCCGCGTCCCGCTTTTTTGTCGGGAGCTGTCACGACCGCCACGATTGGGTGAGGACCGGTGTTCAATTCACGCAAGCATACCGCGGCAAACTCAGGAGTGCCAAAAAATGCAAGGCGCAATGGCTTCTTCAAAGGTGCACTTGGAAAAGCTTTACTCATGATGCGTCTGCTTTGTTGATTTCAGGGGACAAATCATTCCAATTCAAGTTTTTCAGATAGAGCCAACTGCCCAGTCCGATGCTCGAAAAATACACCCATTCCACCAACCAAATGATCCAAATGGGTTGAGGCCAAATGAGGGTTAGCGCAGCCGCGAATGCGATGTAGGCGGTGACGGCGATCAATTCAATTCTAAAAGCCCTTTTGGCTTTCCCCATTCCTTGGATGGTGGACAACATGATGCCCGAGAAGGTATAGATGGAAACCCCGACGAAGACCACGAATAATGTTTTTTGCATTGCTTCGAGTCCAACTGCATCATTGAAGAAAGCCCTGGACAAAAGCTTGGGATACAAAATATACCCATGGCACAGGAGAAGCATGCCGCCGCCATTGAGCAGCAGCAATCGCTTCAAGACTGTTTTTAATTCGAATATGCGCCGTTCTCCGATCAATCCGCTCACATACGTGCGGGTGGTTTGCTGAATGCCTTGCGCCGTAATAAAGGCGAGCATGAAGAAATTCCGGGTAATGTGCGAAACCTTCAGTTCGAGGCTTCCGACTTTTTCCACAAAGAAGAAGAAGGCAGTCCAAGTGGCAATGGTGATCAAAGACTGGCCCATCAGCGGGTACGCCAGTTCCCACCACACCTTCATCTTCGCTCGTGCCAAGAGAGCCTGCGATTTGAAGAGGTCTGGAACGATTCGAACGAGGATGAAGCACGAAACCAAACATCCTGAAGATTCTGCCACCAATGAAGCCCAAGCGGCCCCCATTGCGCCAATGGGCTCCGTCCAAAACCAGCCTTCGACCCAAGCGGCATCCAATACGATGTTGATGACGCCAGTAACGGCAGCAACAATCAAGATCGGCCGTGTTTTAGTCGTTCCCGTATAAAATGCATTCAGTGCGAGTAGCATCGAAAAGGGGACAAACCCGAGAAGTCGAATGCCGAAATAGGATTCGAAGACCGCGCGGATGCTTGGATTCTGAATGGTGCTTCCTAAAAGGCCTTGATTGAGTGAACTGCCAAGGGCGAATAAAAACATTCCTAACCCCAGGTGAATGAGCAGTCCGGTTCGAAGGGTTCGTAAAGCTTCGGGGCGGTTATTTTCGCCAATTCTTCGTGCAATGATGATTTGGAGGGCGGCGGAACTTCCCACAGCAAGCATTTCCAACGTCATGTATACCAATCCAGCATTGCCAGCGCCGTTGATTGCAGCCTCGCTGTGTCGCGCCAGAAAGAAGTTGTCGGTGAGAAGCACGAGAAATTGCAGTGCCGTTCCCGCTGAAATGGGCAATGCCATTCGCAGCAAATCACGGTAACCCGTCTGTAAAGCTTCTGCCTTTTTCATCGCCGGTAAAGGTCGTTCGAAATCGACGATTTATTGCGCGTGAGTTTTCAAAGGTTAAGGCAGGGATTTGCCCGTGTGGAGGCAAATTTTGAGTTGTTTCAGAATGACGTCCGATTTCCGAACGGTTTTCATCGCCCATTCAGCGCGCAGGATGTCTTTTTCCGCTTCGGAGAGGGCCCAAGATGTATCGGGCAAGGTGCGCGAACGGCGCGCAAGATCGTGCATGATAATGCCTGCAGCAACGCTGATGTTCAAGGACTCAGCAAATCCAGTCATGGGGATATAAACGTGGTGATTCGCAGCGGCGAGAAAGGTGTTGCTGACGCCTTCGAATTCCGTGCCCATGACCAAGGCAATGGGTTTGTCGATGGGCAATTCGTGAACTTCTTGGCCGTCCACGTGCGGGGATGTTACCGCGATGGCGTATCCGTCCGATTGCAGCTGTTCAATGCATGCCTCCGTCGGGTTGATTGCCTCTCGATAACGATGCAATGTCAGCCAGGAAGGGGTGCCTTTAGAAACGTGTCGATTGAATACCCATGGGTTGATGTTTTCAATCAGGTGGACGTCTTGAATTCCAACGCCATCGCACGTGCGCATCACAGCACTTGCATTTCGGGATTGATACACATTTTCCAGAACCAGGCAAATATGCCGGGTTCTCGATTCAAGCACGTGATTGAAGCGACTGACGCGTTCATCGCTCAAAAAGGGAAGCAAAGCAGCAAACCGCGGATCCATGGGGGTTATTCTAAGGGTAGACAGCTAAAATGAAAAAGGCCCCACGGAAACCGCAGGGCCTTTTTGAAGAACAAAAGGTGATTATACCTTGCTGTTCAACTCAGCACCAGCCTTGAACTTGATAACGTTCTTTGCTGCAATTGTGATTTCCTTACCCGTCTGTGGGTTACGTCCTTTACGCGCTGCACGGTGAGTGACAGAGAATGAACCGAATCCAACGAGGGATACGCGGTCTCCTTTGCCCAAGGCTCCAGCTGTTGCGTCAATGAAAGAATCCAGAGCGCGTTTCGCGTCTGCTTTTGAGATGCCGGCTCCTGCTGCCATTGCATCGACCAATTCTGCTTTGTTCATGGTATATGGTTTAATGATTTGAACTACTGCGTCAAATATATAGGAGCAAATTCAAGTATATCAAGGGTTACAGGCCATTTCGTGGATAAACCTATGCATTTTGTTGAAAAGCATAGGTGATTTCCCCCAATGCTAGCCAATTACAAGCCTTTAAGACTTGCTCTGGTGGTTTTTTTTTCGCTGGGCATGTAAAATCCACACGATTCCTGAAACGACCGGAATGAGTACGTCATGGGGCGCACCATTTCCCAGCACCTTCCATTGTGCCAAAGCGATGGCCGCAGCTACCGAACAAATGGTCATCATCAAAATGGACAGAAAACCTTGATCCAGCTTTTTCCGTTCGGAACCCAAAACTCCCACCAGTGGCAAGGCACTTGCAATCATTGCGGAGAAGTGGGTGACCGATGCGGTGTCCATTCCAAATTGAATGCTTGAAGCCAAGAGCAGCAGTGACCAGATGATTTTATAAAGTTGATCCAATTCAATCATGCCTCGAAGGTACGAGCCGTGTACCTTTATCGCATGAAAGTAAACCATTTGCCAGAAGCGCACATATACAAGCCCGAAATTCGGTTTGTGGACATCGATGCTGCGGGCATAGTTAATAACGCTACTTACTTGAATTATTTCGAGCAAAGTAGGATACAGTTTTTCGAGGAAATCGTTGGGAAGAAATGGGATTGGAATTCGGCTGGAATGGTCATTGCGAAGCATGAAGTCAATTACCGCCAACCCATTTTTTTTCAAGACGACGTGACGATTGTGACTTGGATTGAACGTGTGGGTACGAAGAGCATGGAGGCAGCGTACGAAATTTTCAAAATGGTGGGCGAGGAGCGTGTTTTGATCGCATTTGCAAGTACCGTCATGGTTTCCTTTGACCACCGAAAGGGCATTTCCATTCCGTGGAACTCAGATTTGTTAGATCCGCTTCAGGCATTTGGTGTGGGGCGCCCCTCGAATTGGAGTCCAATGGCGTGATGTGAGCTAGGTTGAAAAGTTTTTGGTCTGTTTTAATTGGAATTGTATGTATCCGGCTACATTTGCTTCGTGTCTGTTGTACACACATATCCAATGGTAAAAATTATTTCCATGAAAAAACTATACACTCTCGCATTCTTCGGAATGCTCACAACACTCGTTCATGCGCAAGTTTCGGTCACCCTGCAGGTCGATATGAACGAACAAACGGTATCAGCTGACGGAGTTCACGTCGCTGGTGAATTTCAAGGCTGGGATCCCATGGCAACGCCGATGAGCGATGATGACATGGATGGCGTTTGGGAGGTCACGCTTGATTTGGCTCCAGGTACTCACCAATACAAGTTCATCAATGGCATGAGCTGGGATTCGGTCGAAGATGTACCTCCAACCTGCCAAGTGGAAGTCGCAGGAAATGACAATCGCTTCATGATCATTGCGGAGGATGCGACTGAGGCGTCGAGTCTTGTTTGCTTTGGAAGTTGCGCGGCTTGTGGAATGTCCACCATTCGAATGCGGGTTGACATGAGCGTTGAAAGTGCCGTGTCTCCCAATGGCGTTCACATTGCAGGCAACTTTCAAGGGTGGGACCCGGCTGGGACTTCCTTGCTTGACGCCGACGAAGACGGGATTTGGGAAGCCATGGTTTCATTCCATGCGGATTCCATTGAAGAAGGCCAACTGGTTTACAAATTCATCAATGGCAATTCGTGGTCCAATCCAAATGAGAATCTCTCAGGCGAGGCTTGTGCCGATGGTTTTGGCAATCGGATACACCCATTGAGTGATTTGAATATGGTGCTTTATGGTGATTCCCTTACCGGAGCGGCGCCTTGTTTCAACAATTGTGGAACATGTGTTTCTCCAACCAATGTGACTTTTCGCGTGGACATGAATACCCAGGAAACCGTTTCCGTCAATGGAGTGCATATCGCAGGAAGTTTCCAAGGCTGGTCGCCCAATGCGAACCCTTTGAGTGATGATGATGGAGACGGCATTTGGGAGGTGGTATTGCCTGTTGCAGCGGGCGACATTCAATTCAAGTTCGTCAATGGGAATGATTGGAGTGGCAATGGAGATGGAAATGTGGACAACGAACTCGTGATTGGTGACTGCGCTGCAGAAGGCTCTGACAATCGATTGCTTTCTGTCGGAACGGAGGATTTAGTATACGAAGTGTGCTACAATTCATGCGATGCAGAATGCGTTGAGAATCCAGATCCAGCGGATGTGACCTTTCGGGTTGATATGTCTGAAGAAGAGGTCAATGCTGGGGGCATTTGGGTCATCGGTAATTTCACTGACCCCAACTGGCAAATGGGCGGGTTGCAATTGACGGACGATGATGCGAATGGCGTGTATGAGACAACAGCGAACGTTTCGGGTGCTTCTACAATCTTATACAAGTTTGTCAATGGCGATCCTTCGATGGGAGACCAAGGTGTGGATTACATTGAAGAGTCAGGAGTTCAATTGGACGAAAACAATGAGGAAATTGCAACGTTTGAGACTGACGGATGTGGCCTTCCGAACGGATTTGGAGCCTATAACCGCATTCATGAGCGCAGCGGTGAAGCGGAAATTTTGGAGGCAGTATGCTTCAACAAGTGTTCTACTTGTATTGTCAATGTTCATGAGTTGAACGCGACGCTCTTCGAAGCTTACCCCAATCCATTCAATCAGCAATTGGTATTGTCCTTTCCATCCATTTCTGTGAATGCTCAATTTGTGATCACAGATGCGGCAGGTCGCATCATGGAGGACTTTATCGTCAATGCAGGACAAACTGCTTGGACCTTCAATACCTCGGAATGGTCCAATGGAATGTACGTTTTGAGATGTCAATCCCAGGAGGGTGTCGTTGCCAAGGCTTTTCTCAAGAACTGATTGAACGAAGTTTTTTTTGAAAGACAAGGGGGGCTCAAGCTCCCCTTGTTTTGTTCACAGCAAAGGGTGAATATGTCTTGATTATTTTTTGAACCTTCCATGTCACTCCGAATTGGGAATCTTTATATTTGACGAAATTCGAAATACTAAAAACTCCAGAATGAAACACTTTTTACCTCTCATCTTATCGATGCTGTTCTTCGGTACGAGCTATGCTCAACTGACGGGCATCTCTGTTGAAGAATACCAAGACCACAGCACGACCGGTATTGCGGAATTGGAAGGCATGATTACGTACCGCGTATTTGTAGACTGCACCACCTCATTGGATGAGATCTCGGCTGTTTATGGCGATACTACCTCTCCCTTGTCCTTGACTTCCACAGAAGGGTTTTACCAAGATGTCTTCGGGGAGTCATTCGGCTGGAGCATTAATCCTGCCTTCTTCGCTGCGTTTCCATCGTTGGAATATGATTCTTGGGTGACAATAGGATCGGAAAACAACGTGGTCATTGGAACGCACAATACGGTTGGTCTCGACATGGGGAATTTCGAGGCCGGAGGCGATTTGGTTGTTGACAATGCGAACGGCGGTTCTTGGTTTACCCTGTTTGGGGATGAAGCGGCTCAAGCGGGCGACGATTTGAAAGTTTTGATTGCCCAGTTGACCATCCCTGCGGGAAGTTCTTTCACGGGCAACTTCAATGTGCAACTTTTCGTGAATGGTGAGCAATCCAATTCAACGCAATACCCAGCAGTGCCATTCAGCTCTCAAGCGGGTGCTATTTTCGGTTGCATGGATCCTGAAGCAACGAACTACAATGCGGACGCTACAGAACAGGGAGAAGTTTGCACTTATCCTTGCGCCTTGGACATTTCAGTCGCGGAAGTTACTGGAACGAGTTGCCCTGGAGCTAGCGATGGAGAAGCAGTGATTGCGGCCGCTGGCGGTCAGCTGGGGGTTGTGTTCCAAATCGAGGGGGATGATTCGGAGCTTGCAGTCGGTAACTTCAACGATTTGGCAGGTGGAATGTATACTGTTATTGCGACTGATGGTGCTGGTTGTGTAGACTCAACGGAGGTTGAGATCGTTGAGCCAGCTCCAATTGAAATCACTGCGTCCATGACAGAATCGGTCAGTTGCTCAGGTGATGAGGATGCTGAAATATCCGGAACGTATACAGGAGGAACGGGCGAACTCTCGTTCAGTCTGCTAGGAGATTTCTCTGTTACGACAAGCGAACTTCTTTTTGAATCGTTAGGCGCAGGTTCTTTTACGGTTTACGCTCAAGACAGCAACGGATGTTCGGTCAACAGTGATGTGATCATCATCGATAATCCGAATCCTGTTTTTGTTGCAGTGGCCGGAGGGCAAAATGCTATCCTCGACGCAACGTGTTCTTATTCTGAGGACGGGGTGGCCAATATTCTTGCGAGCGGTGGTTCTGGAAATGGAGTCTATACCTACAGCGCGGATGGTGTTAATTTCTTAGAAACGAACATCCTGAACCTCGCGGTAGGAACGTATACTTTCTATGCCATGGACGTCAATGGTTGCGTTGGACAATCCAGCAACGAATTTGAAGTAGAAGGGCCGGATCCAATCGTCATCACCTCCAATGCCTCGGGCGTTACCTGCAACGGCAATGATGATGGAACGATTTCCTTTGATGCCACAGGTGGCAACGGCGGACTAAACTTTTCATTCAATGGAGGAGCCGCGAATGACACCACTTCATACGCTGACTTGATGCCAGGTGAATACACCATTCTTGTAACGGATGTGGAAGGCTGTGAGGCCTCTGAGACCATTGCAATCGATGATATCAGTGCGGTTGAAGCGTCATCTTCAGCGACGGGTGTTTCATGTGCAGGCGAGACAGATGGTTCGGTAGAAGTCATCGCTTCAGGTGGTACGAGTTTGTTTGAGTACAGTGCGGACGGCTCAGAATTTGGCAGCTCTCCACTCTTTACTGAGTTGGCACCGGGAGTATATACGTTCTATGTGCAAGACTCAAATGGTTGCGAATCGAGCGTGGAAGCAACAGTGGAAGAGCCTGCTCCAGTAGCAGTTTCCGGAACCATTGCAAACGATACAGGCGCCGGTGATGGCGAATTGGACATCACGGCTACAGGAGGTGATGGTGACTACACCTTCTCATGGTCAGGTCCTGATAATTTCTCCAGCGCGAGTGAAGATTTGACGGGCATCGTTGCAGGCGAGTACACGGTTACCGTAACAGACGGAAACGGCTGTTCCGTTACAGAGACGTTTGGTGTGCCAGTTGGAATCACGGAATGGAGTTTCCTGAGCGAGGTTCAGGTGAGCCCGAACCCCAGCAATGGCCTGGTAAATGTTACATTGAATGGAGCGACTGGCGAGGACGTGGCTTTTGTGTTGTACGACGCACAAGGCCGAAACGTCTGGAGTCAAACAGCATTCAATGCACTCGGGCAAGTGCGAGTGGTAGCAGACTTCCAAGGCGTAGCCAACGGTATTTACCAATTGCAAATGCTTTCGGGTGAATCGCGTCATTCGGTGCAGTTGATCAAGCAATAATTCCAGAATTATTAGAGAAGGGAGGCATTGTGCCTCCCTTTTTTTTTGCCCGCTTTTTTGTAACCAGAGGTAAGAAACGCTCGTATCTGAAGTAATTCAATTCGAGCACTTATGAAATTTGGTTCCTTTTTTTCGTTTTTGTTTTCCTCTCTCTTGGTCGGATTTCTGAGCCTTTTGCAGTCTTCATTGCATGGCCAAACCACCTTCGCTGTTGAGGAGTACATGGTCCATGGGGATGGTTCGGGGATGCCTGAATTGTCTGGAATGACGACCTATCGTATCTACGTTGAGCTCGAAAATGAGATGGACTTTGTTTCCGCGCTGTATGGCGGAGCCGATAATCCTTTTGTGATTCAATTGGATGAGCCAATGTTCAATACGCCTTTTGCTACGGGAGGAACTTCCGGTGGTGTGATCGCTGCATTGACTTCCTATTTCCCGGAGGTGGGATTCGATAGTTGGTTGACGATTGGTTTGGAGAGTGCGCCATCTGTCCCGGGACAAATGGATGTTTCCGTCATTGAAAGTCCGGGTCAACCATTTGTCGAGCATTTTGTAGCGGGTTCACCGAATGACGGATTGGGATTTGAGATCAGTGATGAGATGGGAGGGCTCTGGTTCATATTGAACGGAACAGCCAATGGCTTTGCCGGCGATGATTTGAGGGTTTTGGTGATGCAGATTACCACAGCATCCATTCCATCAGGCATCCTAAATGCACAAGTAATACCTGCCAACGGTGCAAATGATTCGGAACAGCTTCAGCAAGGTTTTTTAGGCACAGAAGTTTGGGATCTGGTGCCACCTGCAGCGGTAGGCGGTTGCATGGATCCCGAAGCGTGCAATTACGACGAATCAGCTACAGAAGATGACGGAACATGCGTCTACGAAGACTGCCAAGGATGCACGGATGTATGGGCTTGTAATTTCGATCCTCAGGCCGATTCGGACGATGGTTCATGTGAATACCTCACCTGCGTGGGTTGCACGGACTCGAATGCGTGCAATTACGATGAAAATGCGGTGTACAATGATGGCTCGTGTGATTTCACCAGTTGCCTCAACCCTGGTTGTACCAATGCTTTGGCATGCAATTATGATCCAGAAGCTGAGTTTGAAGATGGGACATGCGATTATAGCAGTTGCGTGGGTTGCACCGATGTGCAAGCGGATAATTATGATCCCGAAGCCACCCAGGACAATGGGTCCTGTGAATACTTCGGCTGTATCAATCCGCTAGCTTGCAATTTTGACATGACCGCGAACGTTTCAGACGATTCGTGTGATTTCACCTCCTGCGTCGGTTGCATGAATTTGGATGCCTGTAATTATTCTCCCGACTTTACGATCTCCAACGCTTCTTCCTGTGTCTTTGCTGCCGAATACTACGACTGCAGCGGAGTTTGCCTCAATGACATAGACTCGGACGGAACGTGTGATGAATTGGAGGTGATGGGATGCACCAATGCCATGGCAGAGAATTATGATGCCGATGCTACTGAGGATGACGGTTCTTGCATTTTGCCTCTCGCCGGCTGCACGAATCCATTTGCATGCAACTACAACCCTGCGGCGACACAAAGTGATTCATCATGTGACTTTGTTTCGTGCACGGGATGCGTAAATACAGCCGCGTGTAACTTTGACCCCGAGGCTACAGTTGCGGACAATGGAAGCTGTATTTTTCCTGACTATGCTCTTGATTGCAATGGTGATTGCCTGAACGATAATGATTTTGATGGCGTCTGCAACGAGTTTGAGATTTTGGGTTGTACCGATATGCTGGCTTCGAATTTTTTCGATTTGGCTACTGAAAATGATGGTTCTTGCAATTACCCAGCGGTGTGTAATGATGCCGAGGCATGCAATTACACGGCATACGAAGGGTACTGTATTTCGATTGAAGAATATGCGGTCCATGAGGGCATGGTCGGTGATTCCGACTTGACGGGCTACACGACATACCGCATTTATGCGCTCTGCGAGAATGAATCTGATTTTGTCAGCGCTGTTGCGGGAGATGAAGACTTCGCAACCAACGTTTACACCAGCACTTCATTCTTTCAACATCCTACCGGTTCGGTATTGGCTGAATCGAGCAACCCACTTATTTTCCCTTTGATTCCAGATGCGGAATTTGATTCGTGGGTTACGATAGGGTTGGATGGCCCAGTTGCCAGTGGATCTCAGGAGTCAGGGGTGAGTGTTCTAGAGGGCAACTCTCCATGGGTCGAACCTTTTGAATCCGGCGGTTCTTTGACCATCAATGATGATCTCGGTGGGGTATGGTATTTGCTCAATGGGGCGGCCAATGGTGTTGCGGGAGAAGACTTGAAAGTATTGCTGGGTCAATTCACGACCGATGGAATTATGGGGGGTCAGATGTATGTTCAGTTTTTTGAAAATGGTGATGGCGTGAATGGTGCATTCAATAAGATGATTGCGCTGCAGGATGCGTGCGAGTCACCCGCAACTGCAACGTGCTCATATCCGGAAGAATTTTTGGATTGTGCAGGTGAATGCGTCTCCGATTCAGATAATGATGGAATCTGTGATGAATTGGAGGTTGCAGGATGCACAGATGAAATGGCGAACAATTATGAAGAAGAAGCGACGGATGATGATGGCTTGTGTGATTACACGGTTGATCCTTGTTTCCCCGACATCACGGCACCATATTTCACGTACATTCCAGCGGATTCAACGATTTTGTGCAGTCAGTCGATGCCGACAGAAATGGCTGAGGCTTCGGATGATTGCGATGAAAACGTGCAAGTGATGTTTGTGGATGGCCCCATCGAATTTGTCTTCGATTGTCCGCCGTTTAACTACTTGTGCACGCGCACATTTATAGCCACAGATGATGCGGGCAATGTGGCTCAAACGCAACAGTTGATTGCCGTGGCGGACACTTTGGGTCCGGAGTTTTTGAATTTACCTTCGGCTACCTTGTACATCAACGAGCTCGAAGGTGAAGAAGTGCCAGATCCCTTTGTGGTGGTCCAGGATGCATGCGATAGCAATGCGGATTGGTTTTCTGAAGATGAACTCTTATCGTTGGATGGCACAACTGCCGTGTACGAGCGAACCTATATCGCCAGCGACGCTTGCGGAAACCTTTCAGAATGGCAACAAACCATTGAGGTCCTTTTGCTCTTGCCGGGCTGCACCGATGCATTGGCTTGCAATTTTGATGAATCAGCAAATTCGGATGATGGTTCTTGCGTCTATCCTCAAGATTATATCGATTGCGATGGATCGTGCCTGAATGATGAAGATGAAGATGGTGTCTGCGATGAATTTGAAATAGACGGTTGCACGGAACCCAACGCGTGCAATTTTTCCGATGTTGCTACCGAAGACGATGGTACTTGCGAATTTTGCTCCTGTGCAGACGAAGAGTCGCCTGTATATGGCTTGGAGATTGACACGGTCCAAGTGCACACATCCGGCCCCTTGGAGGGGATGGTGACCTATCGTTTCTATGCGACAACTGAAAATGCCACGGACTTTGTGTCTTCGGTATATGGAAATGACCTGGATACATTGAAACTGATTTCCTCCACAAACTGGTATCAAAATGAATTGGGGGCCTTGTTGCCTCAAAATATCAATCCGGCTCTGTACGCATCCAATCCGGATCTGGCCTTTGACAGCTGGTTGACCATTGGCGTCGACGAACCACTGACCGATGGTGAAAATGCGGTCAATACAGTCGGGACTCCTGGCGCTACCAATTGGACGGCGCAATTTGAGAACGGACTCAACGTCGCTTTGGATGATGCTGTTGGCGGTGCCTGGTTCATCCTGAACGGGGGTGCCAATGGAGTTGCTGGTGATGACTTGAGGGTGTTGATTGCACAATTGACAACAGATGGCGACATTTCCGGGCA
>Ga0209406_1000346_pt1 | contig 37356 bp, 26 predicted proteins | sample COGITO_mtgs_1204_FD_184808 | JGI IMG/M metagenome (GOLD analysis project Ga0209406, IMG submission 184808) | Pelagic marine microbial communities from North Sea - COGITO_mtgs_120426 (SPAdes) (version 2) | ecosystem: Environmental > Aquatic > Marine > Epipelagic ... | reverse complement strand
TTTGTCCAATTCTCGAACAGCTCAACTACACTATCGGGGGTGTCCTCGATTAGCTGAGCATATCTCGCGCTTTGAGCGGTTACAGGTTCTACCTCTACGGGAACGGTTTCTTCTACCGCGACTTCCGTCGTCGGCGCTGGAGCTTCATCCGTAACGTCGTCTTGGGCTTCAACCTCTGCGGTAGGTTCTCCGATGTCGGGTACTCCTTCTCCCACCGCTTCGCTACCTCGGGTAGGTTCTGGTGCATCCACGCTCTCTGGGCCTTGCTCTTGAATGGCATCTGTTTCTGGTGTTCCGTATAGTATCTGGTCTAATTCCCCGTTAAGGCTGTTCAGTTCTTCTTGCTGGCGTTTAACAAGGATAGGGTCTTTCCCTTCAATTTGTTCCTGTAAGTCTTTCTTCCTAAGTAATATCCCTAAAGCCTTCTTCTTCTGGCTTACCGTTAAGTCGGACGGGATATCTCGGTTGACGGCGATTACCTCATCGAGGTTGTCCATCTCTTGCTGTGCATCCTCCTTGCTTATTTTGCCTTGGTTAATCTTAGCCTGGAGGTTTGTATAAAACATATGGCGGTAAGTCAGCTCGCCACGAGCTGTTTGGGAGCTTACGTTTTCAAACATCTCAAACGTCGCGTCATCGACAGCCGTAAAGTCATAGCTCCTTCGCGCTGCGCTGATAGCCCCAGGAGTTCCCAGTACAAAACCACCCACAGCCTCTTGAGCTCCTGCATAAAGCATACTACTAAGCGTTTCCCAACTCCAAAATCCTGCTTCTGGAGTTTCAAACATCTCCTTCTCCTTCATCTCGTTGTAGATACTCTTAAAACCTATATCCACACCCTCTTGCAAAAATCCCGTTTCAAACTCAGCTAAGCCCGCGCTTGTTACAACCAACGCTCCCCTAGCGATAGCGCTGTCAACTTCACGCATAACAACTTCATTAAAAGCCTTACCCTTGACATTTGCAGGAGTTTTTTTCAAAGCCTTCATAAGGAGACCCGTGAGTAAACCTTTTTGTTTCAAAACGTTTCTCAATCCCACAGCTTCTAAAACCGAAGACACAGAGCCAATAGCTAATTTCAATCGGAACCTCTCAGCTTCAGATATATTCTGGAAGTCAGGGTCTCCAGCCATCTCTTGCTCTAAGGCGCTGCTTATTTGAGAGTACATAGCTGCTGTACGAATAATAAAGCCACCGGGGACTAGTATAGCTGGTAGCGAACGAGTAACCCCTAACAAAGCTCCACCCCAAAACGACTCGTACATCAAGTCGGCAGCTTCTGGAGTAGACTCGGGGTCTTTCAAGAAGTCAAGCCCGCGACGTAAAGCAGCAAGCTCACCGTCCGTTACCTCCATATTTTTAGAGGTAGCGTATTGAGAGTATGCGTTTAAGGCTTCTTCGTAATCAATTGGTTCTCCGCGCTTACGCCTCTTGAGCTTGGTGTCTACTATACTAGTCTGTATGGCTATACTTTCCTTTGCTGGGATACCCTTGTCGGTTTTCATCCAAGCTTTAAACTCATCAACCGTCATATCAGACGCAGACGGCACGTCATAGCCCTTGTCCGCAGCTTCTTTAAGGTAGTTATCCCTAAAGAACTCGGGGTCAGTCTCCATAAGAAACTTAGGGTCGTAGCCTGTATCTAAACCAAAGTCATAGGCTCCAGCCGCAATGTAAGCGACGCCTTGAATAAACTCATTTCTAAACACACCTCCACTCCAGTAACCTCTTTGGGCTAACATCTCAGTATACTCTCCCGCTAGCCTATCTAGCTGAGCCCCTTCTTCTTTTGCCTTTTGGTCTATTTCAACTAGAAACTCTCGTTCTTTTTCGAGGCTGTCTCTATCATTCAAAAACCTCTGGGACTCCTCGGGGTTGTTTTTTATATACTCTGAGTCATAGGTTAAAAACTGAGGGTATTTATTTTGAAATTCTAGTTTTCTTTTAAGGTAGTCTTGAGCGGAGCGGTTTATTTCTTTTTGCTTTTGATTAATGCGCTTTACCTCATCGTCTCGTTGCTTATTGGTTACAAACCTGCGGGGAGCGTCTAATCCTTCCTGCCTGTTTTCCCTTAAAAAGTCTTGTAGCTTTTTCGCTTCAGCGGTCTCGGTTTTGGTATTGAAGTCTAGGCCAAAGGGGCTTAGAATCTTAGGCATCTCAAATGGGTCAAGGTCAACCTCAATAGACTTCCCATTGCCTGCGGTTACCTTTATAGCATCTCCTATACCAGCGGGCTCAACCTTAAATCCGTAAGGCTTAAACACATCGGTAAGCTCTTGAGCCACTTCGTCCTCATCGCCTCGGTCGATAAGTTGAGGCGAAATCATTTCCATACGCTCCTCAAAAAAGTCAGGGTCAGCCGCTCCCGTTAGGATAGTCGCTGGTTCAGCAGCTTCAGTCGCTGGGGCAATAGCTGTCTCAACAGGAACTTCAAGCTCTGGTGAGACCAAAGAACCAGGCTCCGATACGGATGCCGTATCTTTTTTTTTTACATCACTAAAATAAGAGTCAAAGAACTCATCCCTAGTTAGGTCGGTAAGATTTTGCTCAGATATATACCCCCATAGCTCGTTAAACTTCTCTGGCTCTGAGTAAGCAATTTGAAACGATTCCGCATCAAGGTCTGTTAAGTTTTGAGACTTTAAATAATCGTAAAACTCTTGGTACTTCTCGTTCATTATTATCAGTTAAATATAGGACGACCCCCTTGCTGCTGACCAAACCTAGCCTTTTCCATATCTGTTCTATGCTCGCTTATCCAAGCCTTTAATTTAGCCATTTGATAATCAGCATCCTCGGAAGATTCCTTCGTAGGAATTGTAATAGATTCCTTATCACCCCTTAAATCTCTGACAATAATTTTATTCGATGGACCACCATCAGGCTCAACCGTAAATCCTAAAGGCGATAATATCTTAGATAATGTTGAAGCGGCTGAGTTGTCACTGGATGTAAAAGGCTTAGCTGTTATTTTATTCTCTAACTCTCTGTATGGAGCCATATAATCAACGGGCTCTGCGCCTCTTTTAAACTCTACCTCGTCGATATTATTGAAGTTTGTCCTTTTAGGACTCCACATCCCCTCTTCAAGGATGTCATCGTAACTACCTTCAGTATCTCCAGTTAAAATCTTTACCGCTGATTTAGTAAAGTCTGCGGCTGACATCAGAATTTCATTCCCACCTTTATCTTCGGTATAAAAACTTAAGAAAGCGTCTCCTTTGCCATCTGCTGTTTTTATTTCTATACCTCTATTAGTCCTTTTTGCGTAAGTAACCGTAGTGTTTCCACCCATTATATCTTGTATAGTACTTTGCAACTCCTCAACATTCCCAGAATAAAGACCCGCTACGTTATCTAATTTACTTATTAGCTTTTTATTCTTATCACCTAAGCTTCTATAATACGCATCCCTAGAATAGTCTTTCGGCATAGCCGTCTGCTTATAATCTAGCAGCGCCATACCTTCTTTTTTAAGTCTTTCCTTAACAGCTTCTTTTAATGCCTCGTTTGCTTTTGGAATTACCGTTCCGTCATTAGCAGTAGACACACCCACTTTTCCGCCTTTATCGCCCCACGTAGTTTCTGTAGCCCCAAGGTCGTAATCATCAGGAGCCACCATACCTAAGTCCTCAGCGATACTCAATACTCTTAGGTCATTTACCATAAGAGCACCAATAGCGTCATCTAAAGAAGAGTTTACATCCTCTCGAACCGAAGGGTCTTCAACAGTTAGTATTCCGTTTTCCCGTACAACTCGCACGTCAGAGCCAATGCTTTCAGACCATTTAACTAGAGGAGATGTGTAATCTAATTTATCATATCGAGATTGCATCTGAGCAATAGCCCCCTCAATAGTGCTAAACTTGGATGGGTCATCAGAAAGCTTGCCATCTTTATCTTTAATACCTATGCTAGCTACGCCATTGGTAGGGTTAAAGTATACCTGCGTCTTCTCGAAGTTTTGAAAGTCATCAAGTCTTTGGCCGACAACGCCTTCAAAATTCATAGCCTTCCCTTCGTTAATCCTATCCTGGGTCAGCTGGCTTTCTTTATGTGCGCTTTCAGCCATAGTCTGCAAAGACTTAAAGCTGTTTTCTACGTTCTGTCGATTGACAGTAAAATCTCTGGGGTCAAGGAAACCAGATTTTAGCAATCGGTTCTGAGACATTAAGTACTGAGAGGCGTCAGATGAAGCGTTTAAAATCCAAGTACTCGCAGCTTTATTAGCCCCTTGCGGAGCGTCGGACAAGACCTCTCCTGTAGCCCGAGACGAAGCATCAATCTCCTCACGTTGTTTCTCGCGTTCAGCCTCCTGCTCCCTGAGCGTATCAACAAGGTTAGTAGTGATAGCACCCCAGTCTACCCTGCTCTTCTCGTCTCTCTTTACGTACTTATAATAGCTCATAAACCTATCAGTTGTTGCGGCATTACAAACTCTTGACCTACCCCAGCCAGACCAGCGGATTGAGGAGTAAGGAAAGTCCCATATATACCCTGATATTGCGAGCCTTGAGAAGCCTGTGTAGCGTTTTGAGGGGTGTAGTTTTTCGCAGCCCGTATCTGGTCATTAGTCAATACCTGACCCAAAAGCTCTTGCTGAGTGAGGCCGCCAAGTGAGCCAAAGAAATCACCGAAGTTACCACCGTCTCCTAAAGCGGTTTGCATAGTATCTAAGTCAAGACCATATTGCCGAGCGAACTGTTCACGTTGACCAGCTGTCATACCAGCCATCTGTTGCTGTAAAATAGGAGTGGTTTGCGCTAGGAACTGGCTTCGTTGGTCACCACCTAACTCCTTACCAATCATCTTAGCATCACGACCTTGCTTATACAACGCCTGTCCAGCATCAATCGTAGCCCCCACACCAGCCAGCATCTCAGCCCCCGAGGTGATAGCCTCAGCCTTCGCTTCTTGTGAGTCAGCAGCAGCTTGCTGAGACCCAGAAGCCTCCGCCTCCGCGATGGCTCGCCGAGCATCTATATTAGCTACGTCCTGGCCTTTTACAGCTATATCCCTTCTGTATTGCATCATTTCCTGAGCCGACCGTAACTGGTCTTCTAAAGCGAGGCTACCTCCGACAGCGAGTCCCGCGTTACGTGCCGCTCCCCTCGGGTCAGCTTCCTGTGCCGCCTGCACCTGTTGGGCCATCAATCGCTGCTGGCTCTCTCGTGCCTGCATATAGGCTTCTGTAGGGACAGAAAGCTCCTGCATAGGGTTAATCTCGGTGAGGCGTTTCGCCTCACGCGTCGCCTTCTGAGCTGCTTTCTGAGCGTCTTTAATACGACGGTTAGCCTCAATGGCTTGGTACGTACTTACGCCCGCCGAAGCTAACTGTAGTGCTGCTGTTACAAATGCCATACGATTTATGTTTAGTCAAAGATAATTAGAATCAAGGATACGATTTCATCATCTGGCTTTCTACTACGAAAAGTTCCGTAGCGATAGTCGATGAGTTGGTCGCGATAAACTTGCAGTAGTGTCCGAGTACACCGTGGGACTCTGCCTGTGCGTTCTTTACGCCCATCATATACCAAGCGGCTTGCGGATTCGTCCCCCCCGCCGACAACGTAAAGCTGACCTCAGTCCTATCGGCTGAGAACGCGGTGACGGGACCCACTACAATAGGGACGCCTGGATTATTAGGGTCAATCGTATACAAGATATCTCCAATAGATAAGATACTGCTTATGGGGAAGCCAAAGGTGATGACTCCAGCCGCCACAGTGGCATTAGAGCCAATGCCGTTGACCGAGCGAAGGACATACTGCGAAGGGTCGATGGTTAAGGCGGGCTCTCCGTTCTCTCCGTCAGGGTTGCGAACGAAGGCAAAAAACACAGCCTCTTTCTTTTCAAACCACGCTTCATCGATATACCCGTTTTGAATGTCCGTCTCCAGCTCAATCTCCCACGCTTGGTCCGACTCCAACTCCATCGTCTTCCACAAAGTATTGTCCGTAGGGTTATCGTTAAAGATACTAGTCATCTGAGACGAATAGTTTACTCCGTAATACTGATTGCGGATTTCGTTGGTGTTGTGCCTATATAAATTACCGCCTTTAAAAGAATAAAAGTAGTTATTCATACCAGCCATCCACTCGGGGATATACGAGTAGAACGAAGGCCACCCTTTTACGTCAGGGGAATATGTTAGTGTCTCAGCCATTAGCTTGTTTTTTCTACGATAACTCCACCTACAACGTGAATGTATAAACACAACCCACCCAAGTCCTCTATATTATAGTATCCATCATCCGCCAATGACTGACCTAGCTCATCTTTAAATACCCAATCGCGTACTTCAGGAATGCCAAATAAATTAGGGGACAGGACGGGGAGGTTATATAAAGTCTGGTTTATAGGCTCGGAACATACGTTTCCAGATTCATTTACCATAACGCTAGCAGAAAATCCAGTGAGGATACGAGGGCAGTCTACATCGACTGACCAGTTGGGGGCCGCTGATGCTGGTGGACAAGCACTTATTATACGAAGGTCTAAGGTAGAAGGAGCAGCTGTCAGTTTAGAAACGTAAAGAACATATTTGCCCGCTCCTCCGCTAGTAAGGCTTGCCAAATCGGAAGAGACTATATTAATAGAATCGGTAGTTTCGCTATCTTCAAAATTTTCATCAACTTCATCCCATTTATAAATTGGAAACACACCACTCGCGGGGGTACATATTGTGTCGTCACCGTAATATGGACCTTCGAAATAAGAAGAAGATGGATTGTTTCCGGAGGTTATTGTAGTAGCGCTAGAAACACTCGTGGTTTGGTTGTTGTATGTAGCAAAAATACCAGATGGGGCTCCAGGGGTAAAACGAATTGCTACCACGCCTGTGCCTGTAGCCAAATCATAAGTAACTTCATAAATCTGTTGATTAGACAAAGTTGTCCCCGCTATAGGTAATGGCTTAGCGTCGGTACATTTTCTATCACAAGCAGCGCAAGAAACAGTAGGTAAAAGAACACCTCCCGACTGTTCACGAACTACAGAGTTTCCGTTAACCGTAGATTGATAAAACTGGTCGGGCGCGAGCAAAGACAAACCCTCATCCGTATATACCGAAGTAGAAGACATTAAGTTATCTCCGTTTAAGTAGAACGAAGAAGGGGCGCTACAGGCGCAACAAGCCTGGCCAGCAGAAGAGCCGAAACAAAGCTTAGCGGGCTGTGCTTCCCTGTAATCATATATTAAATACAGGTACTCGTCAAGATTATTAGGCAACGTAAAGCTTCCTGAATACAGAGAAGCGCCAGTAGTGCCTGGGGTAACGTCTAAAGTTGTTGGTCCAGCAGATAAAAGATTAGATATTCCAGACGCGGTATTTTCATACAAGTTAGAGCTCCTTAAATAACGTAGCCTGTTGGCGTTATTAACGGGGTTGTATTGGAATGTGTCGCTGGAAAGCTTATTAGACTGGACGTAAACCGTAGAGCCGTTAGTAGGAAAAACACCAACGCCTTGACTGCCAGTCAACATTTGATACTCGGAAACAACAGGGTTGTCACCGCTAGAAAAACTTACAAAAGATTGGTATAGGGGGCTGTTGTAGCTTCCTTCAGTAAAATTAAATTCATTGTGTATCGTATTTCCGTTCTGCCAATCTAACGTTAGGCACACCATAACGATTTTTAATTCGTTTTCCTTCGGGCAAGACACGCCGAGCTGTAAGTTTTCTACCTGGCCTCCGTTAGCTGTAATAGTTATTTCTACCGTATTGGGGTTTATAGTAGATTTATTGAAGATAAGCGTTCCCGATTGATTCTGCTGTGTAGCAGAAAAGCTCGTTCCGTTATAAGTAGCGACAACATCGAAGCTAGCGCTTGGACTCAAGAAAGGGTTGCCCCAACTTAAAGTTACGTCTCCCACTGCCGCGCCTAGGTTTACACAAAACGTCTCGCCTAAGCTATTGGGGAAAACGTTAAATGTTTGAGATATATCGCAATTCACACAGGCCGCCTCAACAGGAAGCTTGTTCTCATTTGACGATACCACATACTCGTCCATATATGGGTCGTAGCCACCCAGCTTTTGTGTATTGAAGTTAGCGTTGAATAAATCCCTAAAGTAACTACGCATACCAGCCTGAGAAACTACGGAGAGCTGCTCGTTACTGAAGCTAGAGCCGCGCAACTGAATGACAGCACCACGCTTAGCGTCAGTAAAGTATTTATCCATACCGAACTCGGCGTAACTCTCAGGGTTAGCTGAGATTCCGTATTCCTCTACCCTAGCGACCTGCTGGCCCAATATCAAAGGAGCCGCAGTTAGAATGTTGCCGCCCTCAGCATCGGTAATTGCATCTTTATTCGTAAGCACATAAGAGATGCGGTCTTCCTGCAACACCAATATGTCCGTTTCGCGAGCCACCATTTTTTGAACGGGGCCATATACGTCTTCTAAAGTTTTAAAATTTAGGAGCCCTAGGTTGAACTCGTTGAGTTTATTGACGTTGCTCTCGTCGTTATAAACGCCACTGTATGTGATGTCGGCAAAGCGGTCTGCCCGCTTAAAGTCTTGAGCTGAAACCAGTATCGTTCTCTCACCTAAAGCGAACGACTGACCAATAGATGAATCCTCAATCTTATAACTTTCTATTCCGTTACCAAATGAATAGCAGTTGAAAAAGTCTAAATCAACGACGCCTTCAGTAGTAGCGTCCTGGTTCGTTACATTCCCCTGATGATATCCACCTACTATATCATAGTTTTCGCTACCTTCAAAGAATACGCCGTCTGCAATTTCATTGGGTACCGTTTCAAAAGCGACAAGGCTCCCAGGCTCCTGAATACAAATTTCAACGGTTGTTCTAGAATCTTCAGTCCCTATGCCAAAAGCTCCTGCAACAAATTTGCTTCCATTTACACATTGTAAATACAAACGTTCAGTCCCGTCATTTATAATGTAAAACCCTATTTTATTTACATTCTCTTCAGGCGGATATATAGGAGCGCCGTAACCCGCAGATACGCCTACAATGTTAGAAAATATCTGTATTTCATTAGGCCCACTTTCATCTTCACAGGCAACCTGACAGTTAAACGCGTTAGTTAAAACTGGTCCTACATTTTCTCCCTCCCAAAAAGTATAAAAATTCTGATATGGTTGAGAAGCAGTAAACGTTTCGTTTACAACGCATAGCTCTGCCCCATTTGCACCCCCACACAAGCCAGAGTCATCCCTTCTAAATTTAATTTTAATTCTTACGACGCTAGCAGTAGGAACATCAATAAAGGAAAAGGTTGAAGAGCCCGTAAACAAAGGATAGTTTACTATTGAATAACCGTCGAATTTATTTTCAGTTTCAATAGGGTTTAAGAAATCTGAAAAATTATCGGCTACACTAACTACGCTAGGGTAGCATATATTTTGAGAGCTAAGGCTTACGGAAAACCCCTGTACACGTAAGCGCATATAGAGACCTGGGACATTTACAACTGGTTCAGAGTTTGGGCTTAAAAAATTAGTGGGCTGGGAAACCTTGTCCAACACCGTCACCTTGCGCTCCTCGGATAACGTGCCTAAAGAGTCGCGCTTTACAATAAGTTCAGTCCCCGCTTGAACCAGAGCCTGGTCTTGACCTACTAGTCGAAACCAGTAAGATGACGTGGTATTGTCATAGTAGTACGTATTAGAGTATATAACATCGTAATTAGCTCGGGATTGTTTAAGAACGAACTTATATGTTTGTGCCCAGCTAGGGGCAGTCATCCCTACTGGCAATGTTGCTCTTATTTTATTTATATAAGAGCTAGCTGTAGGAGGAACAAAAACGGTATTTTGCGTACTAGTAAGAGCTGTGGTAGCTCTTTTGTATTCGTCCATATATACAATGCCTATCTCGTAATCCCTATTACTATGAAGGCTTTTGTTGCTGGATTCTGTTTGAAAACTATATACGGAATTGCTAATCTTAAAGTACTCAAAATTTTGATTCGAAGCGGTACTGGTATTAGTATATTGAGCCGCCATTAACTGCAACGAAAATACATTGGGCGCAGTAGCGCTACTCCCTATAAGAAACCCTTGGTTACCGCTAGTAATGCCCGTGCTTGCGAGAGTATACCCGCCTGGCGCTGAAATAGCGCAGTTATATATATCGGTAAACGTACTCCCCGACGAACAGTTTGATACGCTTTGAAAATTAGTAACCCCTATTTGATTTTGAAACTCAGGGCTATTAACCATTTCAAAAATACTATTGTAGTCTTGAGCAAGGTTAAACGTAAACGACAAACTAAACGAAGGGTGCTGAGGGTTAGAGCTGCTAGTCCCCCAGCCCGAGCCTGAAAACCCTTTGTGAGACACCGTAAACGAAAAGCCAAAGACGCCTCCCTGTACTAAATCATAGGTAGAGTCGGTAAAATCAAAAACAACTTTAGCTTGATTAGCGGTAACGGTAGAGTTAGTGTCAATAGTATAATTCACTCCCGTAGCTTGTTCGCCTTGGTCCTGAGTTATATTTATAATTTCTGATATTACCTCAGCCGTGTAATTTGTTTTTATTAAAGCTCCTGAAGAGCTAGTTAAATCATATCCGTCCTCATAATTTCCGTACATCAGTCGGTTGCCCATAACCGTTTGAGCCTGAGCAATAAGCGGAACGTTATCATATAGACGCAATATCTCGGAAGAAGGTAGTAGCGTATATATTTCTTGGTTAGTAAAGTTGAGCGTTTGGACTATTTCGTTAGGCCACCCTTGCTCAGATTTAATGTATTTTTTGGCTACACGAACATCAAAATCGTTACCTAGCTTAAAGCATACGTCTATCCCTATAACGTTAGAGTCTCCCGTGTTAAACCCTACGACAGCCGTGTTGTAACGGTTAAGCATCCCGTCATTGAAGTTGGTGTCGGGGTCCAAGTTAAAGGGGCTGCTTTCAAAAGCTACGTCAGTAAACTGCGAAAGAGCGCTATACTCGTTGTCAATATATTTGTAGCGATATGCAAACGAAACGAAGTTAGTCTCGAGATAATTTTCTTCTCCAGGTATGTCAATAAGATTAAGGGTAGGAGCTTTTTTGGGCGGCTTCTTAATAACCGATATATCGTCTTCTACAATTTGGTCGTTATCCGCTGAGGTAGGGGCTGGGTAACTTCGTTTAACGTTAATTTTGCGTGGTGGATTATAGTCATCGGTAAAAAATAAAAGGTCCTCCACTTTATTAACTCCCGTAATAAGATAAGTCGGATTAAAGTTGAGTACGCTAGCGCTAACTACGTGGTACGTCAACAAGTCCGAATTTGTTTCGTACGAAACAATCATATCTACTTTTCCTGTTGAAGAGACTGAATTAGAACCGTCGTGAATAAACCAGTAAATAGTCTCTTTGACGCCGTCCTCAAACGAGCCAATACACTGGGCTACTTCGCTTAAATCAACACCTTTATACTGTAAAGTAGTAAGCTTAGTATTTCCCTTGGAATTCTCTACAGAGCCTACCTCAGAGCCTTCAGTAGAGCCGAGACGTACATTCAAAGCGTTAATGTACTCCCCATTAGGAACAAGGCGTTCATCGACGCTCTTGTTCATACGCCCCTTGATAAAGTGTCTCTTTACGTTGCCCATTATTTAATCCACTTATTTTGTCCGCGCAAGTTCATCAAAAGACGCCCAGGATGTATGTTGCTAATACGAATTTTAGCATTGCGCAGTAAAGCAGATTTATTTTTTTTAGCCCGATTTACTATGTACTCCTGCGTCCCCATATGTGAGTTTAGCAAAGCGTAAGAAATATACGCATAGACGTAGTCTTCAAAAAGTTTATTGACCGTAATCAAAGAGTCATCACCGCCTTCCATACCGTCGCTTACATACTCAAGGATGCAGCTTTCCCCCGACATAGCAGAGCTGAAATTTATAACTCCCGCTTTAGCGTCAATTCGAAAGGTGGGATTAGCGTTGGCAGTCTCTGTGTTAAGACCAAACCAAGCGCCCCCTACAGGAAAGTCAAAATACCACATCCCATCGATACACCACCCTTCATAACCGTTATACGGGCTGTTTTCGTTGAGGTACATAGACTTCAACGTTTTATTGAGGCGGGCCTCATCGATAGGCGAGAACTCTGGCTTTAACGCCGCTCCTGTCTCGTCAAATAAAATGCGATTGTTTGAATCTTGTAGGTACGCCTGAGCGCTGGTAACCTGTATATTCTCCGTCAAGGGAAATACCACGCCATCTTTAAACATAGAAAGACGGACCCAATTGACGTAATCGCTTGGAAGAATAAACCGCAGGTCGTCCGACACGTTAAGCTGCAATACCTTAATTTCTTTAAATGCGTCGTAGTTCAGCTCTTGTATAGCTCGCTTAGCGTGAAACAGAATCTTATACCGAGACTTCTCGTTGACGAGCTCGTTGTTACCGCTGTACATAAGCTGGTAGTTGCTGACGATATCGCGCAGGCTCACGTATTGATAGGAGCCCCAGTTCGCGTCTTCAGGTGAAGCGCCATCGTTTTCGTAGTATTGGTATTGAGTTAGGTATGCCATATTACTTGCTTGCTTGGTCGTCTAGCTGTTCTTGTGCCAGTGAATAATTTACCACATCCATCTCACGTATCGATACCCCTGAATACTCTAAAATCTTATTTACCAACCGAGGCTCGTCATCAGCAGGCAACTCAAAGTCCTGGTAGTCGGCTTGCCCTTGGTCAAATACAGGTTCGCCCGCCGTAAGGACTGAGTACGTCCAGTTAGGGGCAAGCGGATAGCGAATGTATTGGATTGTTCCTGAAGTAATAGTGTCGGGGTATGCCGTGGCGTTATTCCCGTTTTGTACGTATGCAGGAAAACTTAACGAAGGAGCAGTGAGGTACGAAGAAAGAAGGAGGTTAATCTTTGAGTTTGATACCTGCTCCATCTCGTAGTTACTTCCTTGGGGCAAAATCCTGTTGAGAAGGTAGTAGTCATTTGGAAGCGCAAACGGATTGGTAGTAAAATTAGCTACCGTAGAGAAGGTGTCGATGACTTCCTCGAGGCTTCTTGATATATCAGCATAGCCTGTACCAGACTGCCGAATATTCTCCTTATTAATCTGGTAGTTATAATCGTAAAAGTACTGGTCGAATATCTCGAGCTGCGCCTGCTTGGCATATAAATTAAAATCTGCTGGAGAGAGATAGCCGAAATTATTCTTGTTCAGTATCGACAATACTGTATTTCTTACCGAATCTATCATAGGGACGCTTTTGACAAAGATAAATCAAAAAAAGGGGCCACAAATTGTGACCCCTTTTCCTTAAATAGAGCTTTTAAAAAATCACTCTAGCTGTTTGTCAAGCATCTTCAAGACCTCGATACCCTCATCGCTCTGCAAGTAAGCCGCGATAGCAGACTTCGGGTCCTCACCAAAGGGAACCGTCATCATACGCTTCTTATTGGTTTTTAAGTTAAAGTGGATGTCGCGTCCGTTATTACGCATACCCAAAAGACCTTTGTCAAGGATTAATGACACCTTGCCGTACAGGTCCAAAGAGGGGTCTTCTAGCGCTTCTAAGAAGTCAGAAGGGTATCGCTTAGCTAGGATTAAGATATCGCGTTTGAGCTCAGCAGAAGAGAGCTTGCTAGGGTCAATCTCTAGGAGAACCCGAGCAATCATCTCCATCTCCGTAACACTCATCTTACGCGCAGCTACCAAAGCGTCCGCCTCGACAACCATATAGTCTAGCTCCTCCTGAGCGTCCTTCTCTTTATTGACTTCAGAAAAGGTAGAGCCTGAGTCAGGGTGCAGACTCAAAAAATGCTGTAGTACCTGGTTTTCTTTTGGTACCGAAAGGAACCCGTCTTCAAAGACGATTGGTTCTAAAATAAAGTTTCCGTCTTGCTCGTCCTCGAATGGAGTTTTCTGATTGCGAGCATACCGTAAAGCGCGATTGACTTGTCCGTCAAAATACATAAGCGGCTTACGAGAAGTGTTGCGGGAAGACAGCGTAAAAGTTAACGGTGCCACGTCGCGGTTAAGCTTGTAGATTTTGTCTACGAGTTGAGCTTGTTTTTTCATTTTATTGAATTAAGAATTTATAAGAAAAAAAAGGAGGGGGTTTTACTGCCCCCTCCCTTTCAGAGATTAGTCACGGAACAAGAAGAAGTTGTTCGCGCCGAGCGTACATACAGCTCGCTCAGACAGGAAGTTGACTTCCATAGCGTCGAGGTCGCTAGTACGTGCTCCACCAGCAGAACCAGTAATCCAAGTCTTGTAACGGCGGTCTTCAGTTTCTGAAGCGCGGTACCGAACGTGGAGGAAAGGTCGCTTAGCGTTCTTACCCATAATCTGGTCGTATACAGTTGTTGAGCCAGCTGGCACCAACAATCCGTCTACCTTACCGCCATTCAAACCACCGCGCATAGTTGGGTCGTTCAAGTACTTCCAGTCAGACTTATAGAAGTCATAACCACGTCGGAAGCCACGGAAGCCCAGGTTCAACGCCATCTCTTCGTCATTGTCGAAGAGACCGTACGAAGTACCGCCTGCACCGTAAGAGTTCTGAGCAGCCAACATATCGTCGATAGCGAATGAGAAGTCACGGTTAACGAAGATTACATTCTCTTCGATAGAACCCTGCTTATCCAATCGCTGGATGATAGTGTCAAACTCAGTCAATGTAGTTGGGATACCTTGGAATACGTTTCCTCGGTTGTTAACTACATAGAACACACCTTCAGAACCTGCGGCGGTGTTACCAGCAGCTCCAGCTGTTGCTTGAGAACTCAAAGCTGCCAAAGCACCCGAGCCTACTTCCGCAGGGACGGCTTCAATCATAGAAGTCTCCAAGTAGTCATCGAAACGAAGACGTGTCTCGTGCTCAGACTTCAAATACCATAGGTAGCCAGTAGCTCCGTTTTCAGAAGTTACTTCAACCCAACCGATTTGAGCCATATCAGAACCGTTGACAGCGTACTTATCCTTCAAGATAATTGGCTTATTCTCAAAGAAGTTGTCCTCAGCCTCCAAAGAACCAACCATACCATTTGTGCCTTTGGCAAACTCCGAACCATAAACGAAGATGGTACAAGCAGCAGACGCGTTCATACCAGCAGCCTGACCGCCAGCCTCATAGTAAGCTACGTTAATACTAAAAGCTCCACCAGCAACGGCGTCTACCTGAGTAATAACAGCTTTGTTATTAAGCGTAGCAGCTCCTGCCGCAGAAGAAATCATAATAGTTTGACCTACACGCAAAGCGCTATTGGCAGTTCCAGTAGGAAGAGTGATAGCCCACGTTGCAGTATCCGCTCCGTCAGCAGTTGCTGTAACACAAGCGTCATACTTAATATGCAAACGCCCTTGCTCAGCCCACTTGATGAGGTCAGAGTTAGAAGGCATCTCAGCTCCTACCATACGCAAGAAACCAGCGATAGTACGGTTTCCGTAGCGCTCGAATTCTTTCTCGTAAGTATCAGGAAGATACTGGTTCAAGAAATTAAAGTCAGTGATATAATTTGACGCCAAAGCTTTTTGCTCTGGTGCTGGGGTTAAATCAAACCCTGGGTTTGTCAATACAGCCATTTTTTCTAGTTTTTAAATATTACACTCTACGGGCGCTCCTAATTTTTAGTCCGCGTCCCGAATCGGAATTTACACTCCGAATTTGCATTCCGTCCTTCCTCGAAGTCTCAGGCACCTTTCGCGAATCCATATTTATATTTTTGGATTTACGACTGATGTTTTCGACTCCGTCAGCTTTGCCCTGCTCATAAAAGAACTGTGCGAACTTAGAAGGATTCATTGCAACGCTCAAAGCCTTATGGTATCCTGCTGCGTCCTGAATCAAACCGTCGTCACCCATAAACTTATTTATAAAGTTCATAATGTCAATCTGGTTTTTTTTCAGTTCGCTAGCATTCCCTGGGTTAAAAGTGACGTCCTTATCTCCGACCTTAAATTCAAAACCTTTGAATCCATCAGAAAAAACTTCGTCAGTCTTATCCCGAAACCACTCGTTACGACGAGCGTTCTCTTGTTGGACACTACTAGACTCCTTCACGTATTGTTGATAGGCTTCAAAATTTTCTTTTTCTTCTCCAGACAAAGGATTACCGCTTGACTCAAGGGGTACCTTATATTGCTCTTGAAGGTCTGAGAAGTATTTCTTAGCCTTATTAACCTCTTTTTTCTTAGCGACTTTTCGCTTACGAATAACAGCCTCTTCATCGAGGTCTTCATCGTAACTGAAATCGTCTACCATACTCTTTACATCGTCGGCATCTAAGCCGTCCTCTGTAGCGAGATAGTAGTCCGCTAAGAGTTTGTCAGGGTTCATCTCGTCATAGTCCTTGTTGAGTTCAACAAAGTCTTTGAGTCCACGACCCGTCTCTTTTTTAAAACGGAAATAAGCGTCTACATCTTCAGGGAGTTCAGGCGCAGACTCGCGCTCTTCAAACAATTCCCCTACGGTGTTAATCTCTTTTCCGTATCGTTCCTTTAGAAATGAAAGAACTTGTTCCTCATCTAAACCAGTGGGCTCATCGTGTGTCGGCTCCGACACAGTTTCAGTTACTGGCTCTTCAGGTGTTTCACCATTTATTTCGGCTTCGTGCTTTTCAAGAAGCTCCTGTTCCACTTCTGCAACAGACTTCTCTTCTACTACGCCTAGGTCTCGTACTTTAATTTCCATTGTATTTAATTTGTGCGAAGATAATTATTTTTTACCGACATCATCGTGGCTCGAACTCAGCAAGGTCAAAGCCATCAAGGCTATCCTCATTTGATTCAAAATTGATAGGCGGTAAGTTATTCTTACGCTGATTAATTAGTTTCGACTGCTCTGTATTCTGCTGGCTAATACGCTTTGCTTTAGCGTCTTCACGCATATCCTCTCGTCCAGCAATAAGTTCCTCAGTTACACCCTTGAGCTGCATATTGTAATTAAACTCCTGCTGCATCAACTGGTTTTTAAGCTGGGCTTCCATCTGCATACGCTCAATATCAAAAGCCACCTCGGCCTGCTTAATCTGCACTTTCTGCTGACCTTCAGCCTGTATCTTCATCATCTGAGCCTCCGTGGCTAACTTCTGCGACTCGAACTGCTGCTGAGCCTGCATCTGCTGCTGTTGAAGTTGCATAGCTTCCTCGCGCTCTTGCTTCTTCTTGCGCTTGAGCTTGAGGAGTTGGTTTGCCAACTTAATGTTTTTAATTTCTCTGATATCGATAGCGTCCTCCAAGTTAATGTCGTTCTTAGATAAAGCCATCTGGATATTCTGCTCTAGCATAGCCCGCTGCTCTTCGTCAGGAGCTATCTCAATAAAGACACCGAAATCGTAGATATATAAATCTTTGATATCGTTTAAGATAGAAACATTATACTTGCCGATTTGATTAGCAAACTCTTCCTTGAAATCCGCATACTCCAGGATGTCGGCTACCCTGCACGACAAAGCTTCAGCCAACGACTTCAAGATAAATAAGCTACCATCTAAGATATGTCGAGTAGCTACGTTAGAGTTTAGTGCCGCTAGCTTTTGTACCCCTACGAGCGAATTAGGGTCAGGCATAGAGCCATCACGCGCTTCGTTGAGGCCCGTAATATCACGTATCATATTGAGATAGTGATTGTAGTTCCCAATTAAAGCGCTAATCTTAGACTGCCCCGAGTTGCTGGTGAGTTGCTGAATAGGTACTCGAGCGTTATTAAACTCGCCATCCTGTGTATAGCTACGCCCGACTACGCTACCCGTCTGGAAGTACAGCCGCAAGGCGTCCTCGGGGTTGTATGCATTGCCTGTCCCGAGGTCTACTTCGTTAAGCCCGTCAGCATCAATGAACACACCGTCAGGGACGATGCGCGACATTACTTGCTGTAATTTAAGGTGGGTAATCTGTATCTGGTCCGCCAAAGGAATCATACGCCGAACCAAAGATTCGATATTACCCTTGTACATACGTGGCGCACAAGCCAAGTAATTTGGCGTAGCGTACTGCGATGCAGATTTAGGGCGGACCATATTTTCCGCCATCTCCCACTTAAGAATAATATTAGTCCCCATAACCATAACGCCTTCATACCACACATCGATAGTCTTTTCGATTTTTTCGAATCGACCCTCCTGCATCATCTCTTCTGGCGGGTTAAACGTATCGTCTTTCTCAACCACCTTGGCTCCTCCGCCATCCATCACCTTCTTCTTATAGACAAACTTCTGCGTTGTCTTGTAGTTGAAGTACATAAGGGTAGTGGTATCTTGATAGAAGATATCGTTATCGTAGAATTGCTGTACGTTATAATAATCGTACCAGCTCTGGGAATGCTTTGAAATTTCCTTGAGGTCATCCGTAGTAAGCGTAGGGTCTATCTTGATAAGCTCAGTGATAGGAACTGTCTTAATTTCTCCCCAGTAAAAATTATCCTGAAAAAACGGGTCTTCAGTATAACTATATACCACGTTTGCGGGGTCTACATATCTAACCTGTACCCCGTCGCCCTTTAAGAACTCGTGCTTGACCATACCGACGCCTAAAACCGTAAGGTCGTAGTCTACGCGCTGGCGCGTGTCGTTGTATTTGTTTTGCTCAAGCAGCGTATTGATAGCCTCTTCCTCTGCTATTTCGATAGCTGGCTTATAGTTGAGTTGCATATACAGCGACAACTCGTCATCGCTATTGGGAAGCTCGTCAGGAGACACGGTAAAAGGGTCTACGCCAAAGCTTTCTTTGATTTGCACCAAAAGGTCTTTAGAGACCATCTGAGCCTCTATCATATCTTGATACTTACTGCGCTTCGCCGACGACATAGCGTCTTGAGCATAAGCCTTTACGTCAAACAAGCGGTCCGACATACCGTTTACTACGATATCTACGAACTTAGGGATGATTGGAATCGGAGTCCAGTCCAGGTTCAAATAAGAAAGGTCGCCATCGACCGAGAGCTCGTTTTTGTACTTAGCAATAGACTGCTCTCCTCTAGCGTACAATCGGAGTCGATTAAAATCTCTCCATTGACTGTAAAAACGACAACCGTTTCCATCCCTCTTAAACCACTCATATTGAATGGCTTGTCCAATCTGCAATCCATACTCATAAGTCGCTTTTTCAGCGTCAGAAACAAATTGGGTAGGGAACGAGGCAGATGCTATATTAACCTGAACATCTCTCATTATTTAACTAGTTCGCTTATATTTCCACGATTGTTGTATCTAGCAAAGGTAACAGATAATTTCGATTGCTTTTCAACAGGTTGATAGATGTGTTTTTGGTTAGCCATAATAGCCAATCCCGAGCTTATCGTAGCGTCAAATCGAGTCCTGTTGTTGATATCAAATTTAGCCCAATCTTCGAGCGTCCTAGTAAATGGCATAGTACCTATATCGCCCTGTTCTCGGTACGTCCCTTCCATATCAATGCCTACGTGTTTTTCGATATACGTCTCGATAGCTGAAGCGTGAGACTGCTTAACGTCTTCAGATGTATTCGGTATGCCGCCTAACTCCTTTTCCGTCTTGGACAGCTTATTGAATTTTTTGTCGGGGCGGTTCATAGAAAACTTGCGGTAGCCTCTATTCTTAAAGTGGTAGAGCAGCCTCGGTTTATTATTCTCCGTAAGGATAGGCATACCATAAAAAACGCAAGCCATCAGTACCTCTTCAAAAAATATCTCTGCCGTCTGAGGACGAGCGACATACTCTAAAAAAAACTCGTTACTCGGCGCATCGTCCATATTGAATTTAGTCATCCCGTGGAGAGAGCCGTTTGAGCCCCTCCCCCCTACGACACCCGAGATATCGTACGGGTCACACCCCAGCGAGCCGATATGCTCATTGCCAGGGTACTTCATCCCGTTACGAATAATGACGTGGTTTTGCATCCTAGCGGGAGGCGTCCACCCGAGTAAAAACCGACCGTTACGCTCTGGCGTCCATATAACTTGGCTGTCTTTTTGGCCGTCTTTCCAATGAAAAGAACCCCTAGTAAGGTAGTGCTCCTTTATCATCTCGTCGTTATAGTCAATTTGCTGATATATCTTAGTCAGGTTAAATATAGACTGCTTACTCTCGTCACGAAAAGCGTGGGACTCAGTACGCGGGAATTGGCGATAGAACTCGTTGAGCGCATCAGGGTCGTTCTTAAGTGAAGCCACCTCGTTTTCCCAATACTCAATAGCCCCCATCTTTATAGACTGCCCGTCAATACCTTTAACATCGTGCAAAGGCTTTATAAATACGGGCATACCATACCTATCGATATACCCTTCAAAATTCCATTCCATAGGAATAAATAGGCTGTACATACCGCTCTTGGTCTGGCCGTTAGCGTTGCGGTTGCTTACGTCAGATTGAGAGTATAGCGTTTTGTAGTTCCCACCGCCTTTGCTTAGCGCGTTGGACGTAGAACCCATCATACACTTCCCTATGATGCGGCTACCCAATCGCAAACAAGTTTTGGTGACGCGCCAGTTATTGAGGATATTCTCTGGCTTCTCCCACTTACCGCTTTCGTCGTGAACCAAGAGCAAAAGCTTCTCTCCGTCATAGCTGTTGTCGGCTGTATTCTTCCAGTCTATAGTAGTATCAAGTCCGTCAAGCTCTTCAGACTCATCGAGGTACATATTGCGCTTGGTAATCTTTGACGCAGGCACCCGATATGCAAGCTCTGTTTTGGGCTTATCCATACCGTCTTGTATGGGCTTGAAAAAGAACGGGTAGTTCGCTGATATAGGAACCACCTTATCGGTAAACATCTTTTTGGCGTCAGCACCCGTTTTAGAAAGTATTCCAACTCGAGCGTCCTTAGCGAGAGTTCCTATATTGACGCATTCCGAAGAACCCATAAAAGAAAATCCTGAACGACGAATCTTTAAGTAGCACATACCGAAACATCGGCTGTCTGCCTTGCAAGCCTCCCAGAAGATATAGAATATACGGTTGGCCTCTCGAAAGTCAGGGAGCCCTACGTCAATTTTAGTCCACTGGAGGTACGTATAGTGTGAGCCCGTTATGTAGGTAGGGACTCCATTATTCATAAACCAGGCGCCGCTTTCACGTCTGTCGAACTCGCGCTCCACGAAATCTACCCACCTGTCTTTAAAATCAGCGGGCATCTCGTTCCACTGAAATATCGTCTTGATACGTGTAAGTTCTTTAGGGTACCCTAAGGGCTGCCAGTACTGTTCTTTTTTAGATTTGCTTCGCTCTATAGGGTTACTACAAACCATAGGGAGTGCAATACGTACGCCCTGTATCTCTACCACATCACCTACCGTACCGTCTTTTGATATAACGACAAAGTCATAGTCTTCGTTATAACCGTATTGCCAACTTTTAGCTTTATTCTTCCTTGTAAGTACCTTTTGGGGAACTATATCATTTAGATAAATAAGCAGTTTATTTTGAACGTCTTTCCGCAAATCCTTGCTTGGTATTAGTAGATGAATCACCACGCTTTTCCATCGCCTCTAAATTTTCTCTCTCCTGCTCAATACGGTTAAGTATCTCTAGCGCATCGAATATAGCAAGTTTTTTTGTAGCCGCTGCGTTCTTTAATCTGTCGGCGGCCAGCTCGTCTTCTATATCGGGCTTTATGATATCTTCTTTGGCTACCTTAATAAGCTGCTCTACCGCCTTGTGACCCGCAGCTATAATTTTTTCTTTGAGTTCTTTCGCGTTCATAATACCAGCGTTATGTTGTCAGTAAACATACGGTACAACTTTTCCCCATCTACAGTAAACTCATACTCGCTATCAGGAAGAAACGATATCTCATCGCCTTCGTTTACACCGAGCGCTAAGAGCTCGTCATTTCCATACTTAAGCCTTCCGATAAGGGGCTCTTCTTTTGAGAACTTACCTATCCACGATTCTTTTTCTTCTACAGGCTCTACAAAGCAATACTTTCCGTGCGCTCGCCACTTGTCATCTTTTTTGTACAAAAAAAACTGGTCGTCGGTTACAAAGAAGAGGTCATCCTTAAAATAGCTGCGACCGCTTTTTTGAGCCCCATACATATCGTAGTAATATTTAAATACGTTATGATGCACCAGAAGCGTATCCCCTGGCTCTATAGGGCCTGAATAAGAAAGTGGGACGGACTGTACGATAGCGTAGCGGTTAGAAAACCTGTGGTCTTCTTGAGACGAACTTACGATAAACTCAACGTCGTCGGCCCTTCGTTTGTTATCGTATCTGCTGCTATTTTTTGGCTTTACTATAAATGCGCCTGGTGACCTCATTAAAAATTAATGTTGTACTCTACAGATAGCGGCATAGTGTACGAAAAATGTTTCCAAAGCATTATTTCGTTATTGCGCTCTATCCATATTTGAATTGAATTTGATTTCTCCTCAATTTTGATGAGGTGTATTTTATAATTGCCCCCGAGAACCTCCTGGCCTAATAAGTAGTGCATCCCCGATTTATAATCAGGCCCTATGGAGATTTTTCGAATAAGCATTATAGATGGCGAAACTCTTTATTCAGACGGACTTTTAACAGTTACTTCGCCCGTCTCAATATTGATATTTGAGTTGACCCCATAAGTCTCTATCAAAGACTTTTCCATATCGTAGTAAGAAGATTTAATCTTATCGATATTGTTGAGGATATCTTGTTGCTGCATTAAGCATTCGCCCAGAGCAACTTTGTTTTGGTTGAGCTCGGTTAGCGCATCGCGCAATTCTTTCAACTCGCCTTCAGTTAATTTATTCATTTAATTTAGTTTAATTACCACGTAGCAATAGCTACTCTTTTCCAAGTATTAGCCGCAATGCAAACATAGATATAATCTGTCGTCCACACAACATCCCCTTGCTCTCCAGTAGCCGTCGCTGAAGCAGGTGCTGTTCCAAGGGTGACCTTAGACCCCGAGTCAACCCAGTCTAAAATATCGGTGCCGCCAACCTGTTGAACAACACTTAATTGTTGATTAACGCTCGGCGCAGTAGAGGGGAGGCGTATGTGATAATCTTCGGTGGGCTGGGCGCCAAATCTAAGTGAGTGAGCATCACCAACAAAACGCAATGTAGCTGGGTCGCTTACTCCGCTTGGCAAATCAAGACTTTTCGAAACTGAATTTAAAGTTAATATAGGTGTTGCGCTAGTGAGGTCGCCCCAAAAAGACAAATCTTTATTAGCTCCGATATTATACCTTCTTGAAGAATCTTCAGTTAAAGTAAGGTCAGAATTGCCAAGGTTAATGGCTTGCGGATAATCAATCCAGTCTAATACCCCAGAGCCGTTGGTCTTTAATATTTGCCCAGTATTGCCGTCGGTATTGGGTAGCGTAAGCGTATAACTAACGTTGCTCAAGCTATTAGGAGCTACTATACCGACAGAGCTGGTCCCCGTGTTATCTTTTAACTTTAAAGGTATGTTAGCGCCTACAGAAACCTCAGAGCCGCTAACGGTAAGGGCTGAGCTACCTCCCGAAGCAAACGATAATGTGCCTGGGCCTAAATCGTAACTTCTGCTATTGTCCGATTGTACAAGGTTGGAGTTTCCGAGATTAGATACACTCGTCCAGTCCAAGACTCCAGAGCCGTCCGTCTTTAGTACCTGCCCAGTATTGCCGTCGCTCGCAGGAAGCGTAAGCGTATAGCTGCTCGACAAAGAGTTAGGTGATTTTATTGCGACGGAATTGCTTCCTGAGTTGTCTTTAAACCTTAAGGGGACGTTAGCCCCTAAAGAAACTTCAGCCGTATTAAGCGTAAGTATATAGTCGCTACCGTTGGTAAAAGCCAATACCGAAGTCCCACCATTTAAATCATATTGCCTTATAATACCGGCTTGAGTAAGGTTGGCGCTGCCTAAATTTATAGAAGCGTCTGAATTAACCCAGTCCAAGACCCCATCGCCGTCCGTCTTCAATACCTGTCCCGCAACGCCGTCCGTGGGGGGAAGCGTAAGCGTATAGCTGCTCGACAAAGAGTCAGGCGATTTTATTGCGACGGAATTGCTTCCTAAGTTGTCTCTGAGCCTTAAAGGGACGTTAGCCCCTAAAGAAACTTCAGAGCCGCTAACAGTAAGGGCTGTATTCGCCCCGTAATTAAACGCGAGCGTACCCGAACCTAAATCGTAATTCCTGAGAAATGTGGTTTGAGTAAGGTCAGAATTACCTAAATTAACGGAAGCCGTAGAGTTGTTTTGCCAAGACAGCGTACCCGAACCATCGTTTACCAAAACCTGGCCTGTTGCGCCAGCCGCTGCTGGAAGCGTAAGGGTATAAGACGTAGGTACCCCTACAGGTGATTTAAGCGCAACGTAACCTGCGTTGCTGCCATAAAACCTAAGCTCTACCGCAGACCCCGTAACGCTGTCGTACCCTAAGCGCACAGAAGCGGGTTCGCTAAGGGATGGCTGCTTAATTGCGAAATAAGAATCTACGCCTTCTGTAAAGTTTATTGAGCCCCCATTTAAATCGTAATCTCTCGATGTCGCTGCTGTTTGGGTAAGGTTAGAATTACCTAAATTGATAGACGTAGCGCAAGCGGTAACCGCACTACAAAAGTCGGTAATTTGAGACGTTGTAATGGCGATAGGGCTTTCCGAAGCCGACGTTACAATTCCTTTTCCATCAATCGTAAGCGTAACCGAATTCGCGGCATCTCCAAAGGTGCCGCTGCTAGCTTGAGTGCTTAAAGAGACAGCGCCAGAAGATATAGAAAGCCCTCCCGAGTTAGGGAACGAAGCAATTCCTTGAATCGTATCCGTTGCTACATTAACGTTATTGTCAATAACGCTCCATTCCGATTCGGTAACGGGGTTGTCCGAGTCAGCAATTATAATATCACCTATACTTAAAGTTGAGCTCCAGAAACCTGCGCCGTTTCCCGCGACCGTAACCGCGTAAGTAAACCCTGTTAATATTCCCGCGCCTGTAGGTGGAGCAGTCGACGCGTCATATGAGCCTTGAAAAATTAAAGCCCCTGAGCCAGCAAATGTATTGTCTACATATTGCTTGGTTGCCGCGTCGGTAGCGGCACTAGGAGCACCTAAGTTAATAATTCTATTCCCTCCCATTAAGACGGAATTAGTTGCTGCCCCAAAGTTGCTAAAAGGAATAAGCGGAGACGCAATCCTGTACTGCGAACCAGTGCTATTTACTACCGCAAAATATCCCGCGTCGGTTGCCGAAGAAGAAACAGGAAGCTCATTTAAATCGAGCGTAAAGACAATGGTGTCGTTATTTAACGCATTCGTGACTAGCCCTACGCCCCCCGAAAAGGTAATAGTATCTCCATTTACAACGGTTTGCGCAGTACCTGTGTCGCCCGTTATATTAAAAGAAGACAACCCTATAATATCGCCAATACGATAGTTCTTGGTAACATTGTTGTTGTTAACGTCAGTCCCTATGACTTTATCGTCAGTCGTAGGGCTGGCGTCTATGGCATATAAGCTAATCTTAGACATACGTTCTTATCGATTGCGACGGTTCTTACCCATTACTACTGCGTTGAGGATACGAGACAATATATTGACGACTTTATCGTCTTTTTCGGTCTCTGTCAAAGCAGTAATTGTTCCCGCCGCTGTAATAATGGCGAGCAAAATTTCGCTCCAAAATTGTGTCAAAAAATTCATTTTCTTTAGTTTAAAAATTCATATTTTTCCTGGACCTGAAATGAAGGGCAAGCCTTACTAGAATATTCATTATGTCCGTGGATACTTAACTCCCCAAAAATAAGGCGTAAACTTTTAATGAGTTCGAGCATTGAAATATCTTGCATTTCAGTCATCGTGTCTTTAGGGGTTTTGCCGTCTCTTTCTAACCCCCCAATATAACACACGCCAATAGAGTCGTAGTTTTCTCCCTTTGTGTGGCTGCCTTTTTCATCGATATCCCTGCCCTTTTTTATCGTTCCGTCTAGCTCTATAACAAAATGATATCCAATATCTGACCAATTACGAGGTGAAGAAGTATGCCATCTCCGAATAGTTTCCGCAGATATATCTTGGCCTTCTCGCGTAGCAGAACAATGTATTATAACTCTTCTTATATCTCTCATAACAAACAAACTAAACATAAAGCCAACCCAATTACAGCTACCTTAACAAGGTATAGACTGTCTTTGTATTGCTTTTGGCGATTCACTCTATGCCTTTTTTAGCCAGCAAGATTTTAATCTCGTTTACGCCCTCAAGCAATACCTCCAATGTTTGCTGGACTTTAGTTTCTTGTTTTTCTAAAGAATAAAGGCGGCTTTTAATTTTAACAATTTCGCTCTGCATCTTGACGTACGTTGTAACAATACCCGAAGCAGCGCCTACGCCAACTGATATAAGTTCGTAATTCATATTTTCTTTTTGCTCTTTGTTTTTTTCAATCAAAGTATAATTCACCCCCGTATTTAAAGTGCAATCAGAATTAAATTTCATATTATAAAGTTACGGAGCTACTTCTTCTTCAGTACATTCCCACTCGTTAGGATTGGGCGGATAAGGGATGCGGTTTTCGCACTTATAATACCACCCAGGTTCTCCGACCTGAAGGTCGATATAAGCCGCCATTTCTTCTTCTGTATCGAATATATCTAAATAATCTTGCCCTGTACTGAGCTCACCCTTAGAGGCATACCCGTAGTTATTGCGCGGGTTGCCCTTTACTTCTTCGCCGTTATTAAAGGCGAACCAAAAGGCGGGCGTTTTAAATACGTGTGTATGCTTAGCCATTACTCAACGATTTCTCCAATTTGGTCCTCAGTTACTTCTTCTGGCTCTGGCGGGAACCATCCGTTGGCTTCCATATACGCCTGGTCGTGGACCGTACACTCGGTCGGGATAATCTGTTCAAAGAGAACCGTCGGCGACGTGGTGATAAGCGTAGTAAGCGAGTCTTTCTCCGCCTCTGGCATCAATGGGAACAAAAGCTGTAGCTCCGTCAAATCTACCGCTGGGTTGACATAGATAAGCCAATCTAAGATAATCGACAGTGCTGCCTCCCCTGTAGTAGGGTGGATGACAGAGCCAAATAGGTTGAAGTTAGCCTCGTCAGGGTTCTGGATAGACTCTGGACGGGTGATACAGTAGAGTTGACGAGAGATGGCTGCTGCTCGCTCTTCTGAGGTAAGCCCTCCTTCGGGAGGTACGATGAGGTAATTACTCATTTTGAATTGTTTATGTTGTAATACGTAAAGATATTGCTTTCTAGCTTAGGCTTCTGAGGCTTCTGCGAAATTGGTATGACCTTAGGCTTCATTAGTATATGTCGTAAAACGTGTTGATGTTGTCCTCGATGTCGGTGCGGTTAGCGGATTGGTCGGTGCGGTAAATAACAACCTCTTGTATATAACCATTGAAATAATATCCTGCGCCTCCAGTAACATACGAACCGATGCTGAACCTGTTATCGTTCGAATACGTTGTAACCGAGCCGCTAAATTCTTGCGAGGAATTGACGTGCATTGTGGCGGTGTTGCTCGCTGTAATTACAAGCGAAGTGTTGACCTGTCCGCTTATAACATTTGCGCTAAAATAACTCGTGCTGGACAATCTTAACTCCAATTTATTCGCAGTCGTATATCTTAAAATAGGGCTTGTTAGTTGCGAATGAATTGCTTGAATTACTCCCGTGCTTGTATGGTCGTTGACGGTAAAAGTCGATAGCGGCGCAGGGTTTTGCATATCCGCGTTATTTCTGCCTATGTTTGAACTTGTGCCGTTGAATAATGTTGACGCCTTTCCGTTATTCGTCACCACGCCCGTCGTCCCGTCGTAAATCTTAGGACGATTAGCAGACGTACCCTGTGTAACATCTCTCCCGTTACCAGACTGGTCATACCAAGTCGTCACTACCATATCGTTACCCTGAGCAGCTGTAGTTAAGGCCGTAGTGTCCAGCTCTCCGTAAGAGTCGAAGCCGATGTCTGTCGTTCCACCAACGTTATCTGCTCGCTGGACTTGAATGGCTGAACCTGTGTACGTAGAGCTCAGGCGACGCAGTGAGTATGCCGCTGCTGCTCCTGGGTTCTCGTCCAACAAGCCAGCCAGTGGGATGTCATAGTAGCCGCCGATGTTATCCTCGATGTTCGTTCGGTTGGCGGATTGGTCGGTGTTGTAAATAACAATTTCCTGAATGTTTCCGTCGATTCCGTTTCCGCCGTTTATGTCTTCACCAATCAAAAAATCAGTTCCATCTGTAAGCGTTCCGAGATTGAAATCAGAATAAGAATGAGCCAAAACGCCATTATCAAAAACGTCACGTTTCACGGTGTCTGAATAAACAGCAGTCAAAAGATGCTGATTCACATCCGTTATAATGTGTAATCCTTGCTCAAAGTCACCTTCAACATAGAAGTCAATTCCATTTTGAGTAGTTCCAGCGCCTGCGTTGCTTGGTTGCCTCGTCAATAGAAAATCATAACGCGCCCCCGTGCTGTCTTGTAATCCGTAGATAATTTCCCTCGCTGCACGGGTTGCATTATCAAATGAAGAAACGCTAAAACCTGAAGCCGCCGAACCTCCAAAGAAATTACCTGTATACTTGAGGCTGTCGTTGCTACCATCAAACTGCACCGCAGGCTTCCCGTTCTCCGTCACCACGCCCGTAGTGCCGTCATAAATCTTAGGACGAGCAGTAGACGAAATCTGTGTAGCATCGTTGCTGTTACCACTCTGGTCGTACCACGTAGCCACCACCATATCATTGCCAGCAGCTGCCGTCGTAAGTGCAGCTGTGTCTAGATTGCCGTAACCATCGAAGCCGATGTCAGTCGTACCGCCTACGTTGTCAGCTCGCTGTACCTGTATAGCACTGCCTGTGTAGGTAGAGCTCAGGCGACGCAAGCTGTAAGCAGCAGCCGCTCCTGGATTCTCGTCTAAGAGACCTGGGAGTGGGATGTCATAGTAGCCGCCAATGTTTTCTTCGATGGAGGTGCGGTTGGCTGTTTTGTTTTCACCGAATAAAACTAACTCTTGCATCTGACCGTTTAATGAAAAACTTGAGACTCTGTTGTTTCCTAACGTTATGCCGTTCGCGTTGTTTGTGCCTGAGTTCAGTGCGTTCGTTGCGCCTCCGTCAATTGCTCCGTAACTGCTGCTCGATGTTGTATTGTCTTTATATATCCAGTGCAGTTTTTGACCCGTTGCCGCGTCTCCATATTTCATATCCGTGTTACTTCCAAACTTTGCGCGAAATTCGGATTGGATAAGAAATGCAGTATGCTCGTCAGTCTGTGCGCTGTCAAACAAAGTACCTGAAGACGAAGCGTTGTTGTAATTCGCTACGATTGTGAAAGTCTCGTTGCTGTTTGTCGTTAAGCCTGTGTTTGTTAAAGCATCATTTGAACCATCAAACTCAACCGCAGGCTTTCCGTTATCATCTACCACACCCGTCGTAGCATCGTAAATCTTTGGACGATTAGCGGATGTAGCTTGAGAGGCATCGTTGCTGTTACCACTCTGGTCATACCACGTAGCCACCACCATATCATTCCCTTGAGCAGCTGTAGTCAAAGCCGTAGTGTCTAAGTCTCCGTAAGAGTCGAAGCCTATGTCAGTCGTTCCACCAACGTTATCTGCTCGCTGTACCTGTATAGCACTGCCTGTGTACGTAGAGCTTAGTCTACGCAAGCTATAAGCAGCAGCCGCTCCTGGATTCTCGTCCAACAAGCCAGCCAGTGGGATGTCATAGTAGCCTCCGATGTTATCCTCGATGTCGGTGCGGTTGGCGGATTGGTCGCTGTCGTAAATTATTACCTCCTGAATTGGCCCGATGTTGCCGCTGTTGCTCAGGGTGGGAAATTTACCGATGAAAATGTTATTTGTTGGATTGTTTAACGCTCCAACCGATGCCGTTGTTCCTGCCGTTCCGTTGACGTAAATATTCGCGTTGCCTCCGCTAATAAATCCAAACAGTAAAAGCTGGGTGTCCGAACTGTCGACCTGATACTCTGCCGTTCTGTACGCTGTGTCGTATGCTTGGAATCTTGGATAGTCCGTTCCTGTTTGGGCTGACTTCAATAGAAAACCATCAACTTGAGCAATAACCTGAGCGTTGTCCGCTGCGGGCGTGCTTGTTTTTGCAACTGCGATTGCTGTAAGTGCAGTATATGAGAACCGAGTTATTTCTAATTGGTCATCAGTACCGTCAAAGTCAACCGCAGGCTTCCCGTTCTCCGTCACCACGCCCGTCGTCCCGTCGTAAATCTTAGGACGATTAGCGGATGTAGCTTGAGAGGCATCGTTCCCGTTGCCCGACTGGTCCAACCATCCCGCTACCACCACGTCTTCGCTACCTCCGTAGGTAGCCAATGAAGTAGTGTCCAAGTCGTTATTGGAATCGAAGCCGATATAGACTGGTCCCTTAGTGTTAAGGGCCGTCTGCACCAGTACAGCAGAACCCTGATAGCTAGAGTTAATCCTACGCAATGAGTAAGCCGCAGCAGCACCAGGATAGTTATTCAACAACAAAGGCGCTACAGGCTCAGTATAGATGTCGTAGAACGTGTTGATGTTGGTTTCAATGCCTGTGCGGTTGGAGGCTGATTGCGCGGATGTATAAAGAATAAACTCTTGAGTATTAAACATTTTATAACTATCACCTGCGCCATTTTGCATACCAATACGCGTTTGGCTCGCAGCAGATAGATTTTGAATACTATTAAAGGATGTTTGATTTTGAAATTGGTCGCTTAATTGGTCTCTAGTTGAAATTGACGAACTTGCCCCATTTATATAAAGTGAACTGCCAACAACAGCATTATTTGAGTCAGAGTTATTAGCAATATATATACCACTTCCAGCAGCTGTGCCAATCATGACTTTGTTCGATGTGCTGTCTAATTCAGCGACTCCAAAAATGTGAGTTGTTGAGCTAGTTATCGTTGTATTCAACAGCAACGTGCAACTGTTACCCGATACGAGATTTATGATAGGCTTCCCGTTCTCTAACACGACCCCAGTCGTACCGTCGTAAATCTTTGGACGATTAGCGGACGTACCCTGTGTTGCGTCATTGCTATTGCCTGATTGGTCGTACCAGGTAGCTACAAACACATCATTAGAACCCCCGTAAGCAGCCAGGGCTACCGTATCGAGCTCACCGAATACATTGAACCCAATATCCTGAGTTGCTCCACCTACCGTATCCTGAACCTCTACCGCTGAACCAACATAGCTCGAATCCAAAAGCCTCAACGAGTACGCCGCCGCCGCACCTGAATACGTGTCGAGCAGTGGCGTGTTTTGGGTGAAGTAGTCGCCTACGTTTTCTTCGATGTCGGTGCGGTCGGTTGCGTTTTTGCTGTTATCGAAAATAATTAATTCTTGAATCTGACCATCTATGAATTGAGTGCTTGCGGTTTTATCTGCGCCAATAACTAAATCCGTACCCGTTGCGTTTGTACCAGCGTCCCCGCTCGCGGTTTGTGTTCCGCTTACCCTAACAAGTGATGAGACTCCGTTGTATACCGTTGTTTCTTGAACTTGTCCTGTTTGCTGTGGTGACCAACTTAATACTGTACCCGCGAATGCGAAATTGTTTGCAGTACTGTTTGAGCCTCTGGTTATTCTTCCTCCGTTGTCGCTGTCGTAAAGTCGTTGCGTTGCTGTTGGTGTGGTGTTGAAGTTGTGGACTGTGTAGACGTCGAAACTTTGAGTTATGTTACTGATTGTGCTTGTGAAATTCTCTGATACCCCATCAAAGTCTAACGCCAACTTCCCATTCTCCTTCACCAACGCGCCAGTTGTACCGTCGTAAATCTTTGGACGAGCAGTAGACGTACCCTGTGTAGCATCATTGCCGTTGATTGACTGGTCGTACCAGGTCTCTACGAAAACGTCGTTAGAGCCCCCGTAAGAGATTATGGCAGCTTCGTCAAGGTTGTCGTTAGCGTCGAAATAGATGTCCTGCGTAGCACCTCCTACGGTGTCCTGGACTTTTATAGCAGGCCCCGTATACGCGGTGCGCAACTTACGGACCGAGTAAGCAGCCTCAGCTCCGCTTCCGTAGCTAGTGTCCAAAAGTAGGTTCCCTACAGGAGCGCCACCCAAATCGACAATAGTCCAGTTGTATGGAGCAGAAGTTAACTTGTTATAAGCAGCTGTAGCCGCCGAGTCTACCGAACCGTGGACCTGGTTGATATTCGATAGCGTAACATTAGCTTGTAAAGAGCCCGCTCCAGTCCCTTGAGCCGCCCAGCCAATAAGCAAAGCGTCCCAGTTAGCAGCACTTATGTTGCTGCCAGTAAGCATATCGACAGCAGTAGTAACCCCGCTTACGTCCCAGTTCGCTAAATCCTGGTCAAACGCAGCAGCGTTCTTAAACGTTGAAAACAAATTCGTTAAAGACGTAGTCGTCCAAGCCCCTACAGGTTGATTAAATAAAGTGGCGCCTTGAAACATTTGGCTAAACGTAGTTACGCTAGCAACATTCCAAGAACTAATGTTTTGATTGAACGCTAAAGCGTTACTAAACATCGCGTTAAAAGCACTTGAATTGCCCGTATCCCAACCGCTAATATCTTGATTGAAAGCACTAGCGCCACTAAAAGCAGCCGTAAAACCGATAACGCTAGAGACGTCCCAGTTATTTAAAGGATTATTAAATGCCGCGCAATTTTGAAATGGCTGTATAAGGCTCCCGACGTTATGCTGCAAAACAAAATTAAAGTTGGGGTTGGAAGTAGAGTTTTTATAAAAAGTCCCTGCCAAGCCCGTAATGGGAGACCCAACAGTTCCCCAACCACTTAAATCACCACTTAAGTTATCGCAATTTTCAAAAGCAGACGTCCTCAATACCTTGCTTCCAAAAGTAGGAGAAGAAGTAGTCGTAATATTTAAATTTTCGCAATTAGTAAAGACATATTCGTTGAGATACAAAACCGCCGATGCCCATCCAGAAATATCCTGAACCTTAAGCCTGTCGTTGGCAGCACTTAGCGTAGTGCCGTCTTGAGAAGCCCAGCTAATATGGTCGATAATAGGGGTAGTAGTTGCCGCTACCGCAAACATCTTTACTGTATACGTACCCGCAGCAGCATACGTATGCGTAGCTTCTGCTTGGTTCCAACTCGTAATTTGCTCGGCATCGCCGTCGCCCCACTGGACGTAAAAATCATAAGTGCCAGATGAAATTAAGGGAAGGCGGTATTGATTGTTTGCCGTGCTCCCGACTTCGGTAGCCGTAGTGTCAATAGTAAAAGTTAAAGCAGGCGGAGGCAAATTCGGGTTTACCAAGTCGGTAATAGTCCATCCATAATCATTAACCAACTTCGCTTTGGCGTCGGCAGGAGCGCCAAAGTTTGCGTATTGGTTAATACTAGAAAGCGTTACGCCGCTTTGTATGTTAGGCGCCTGAGCCGCCCAAGCCACCAAAAGCGCTTGGTAATTAAAAGAGCTGAGCCCGCTATTCGTAAACATATCCGAAGCGTTCGCTAAGCTAGATATATTCCATCCGCTTACGTTGGGGTTGGCAAGGGTAGCGCCGTTAAACATCCCCGACATATTGGTCACGCTAGACGGGTTCCAAAAAACAAGTGAATTTGTAAAAGAAGTAGCCCCGTTAAACATATCCTGCATATCAGTAGCAGAAGACACGTTCCACGAAGTAAGCGAAGTACCCACAAAAGAAGTAGCGCCCTTAAACATCTCACTAAAAAATAGCCCCGAGGAAACGTCCCAAAGCGCTAAATTTTGGTTGAATGCAGTAGCGCCGTTAAAAGTGCCTACAAAAAAAGAAACGCCAGAAACGTCCCACGAATTAAGAGGCTGGTCAAATGAAGTGGCGCCGTTAAAAACATAAGAAACAGAAGTAAGCAAAGGATTGGTAAGGTCCCAGTTAGCTACAGAGCCATTAAAAGAAGTAGCGCCAGAAAACATACTTACTATGCCGCCTGAGCTAGGGCCTATATTTTGTAAAGAACCCGTACTAAACCAATTGCTCAAATCTTGGTTGAAGTTGACGGCGTTAAAAAACATAGCGCTTGCGTCACGTACGTTATCTGTATTCCAAACGCCAATAGCTTGGTTAAATACAGAGTCCGTCACCCCTCCCGAACCAACGGGCAACGTACGGGCAAACATCCCACCCATATCCTGAAACGCAGACGTATTCCAACCCGTTATATTTTGATTGAAGTCTACGGCGTTTTTAAACATATCCGCCGCAAAAACAGGCGTACCCGTCAAAAAGGTCCAGTTGGGGAACGGCTGGTTATAGCGCAAACAAGAAGAAAAACATTCCGTAAAGTTGTTGCAGCTAGAAACGTCCCAGTAAAGACCTGCATCATTTTGGTTAAAAATCGCTTGATTTTTAAATGCCCTAAACATATTGGTAGGAGTAAAGTCAAGCTGGAACTTTCCTCTAGAATTTCCCACAGGAAGCCCCGCAACGGATTTTCCTTCGTTAAATGATTCTGCGGTACCAGTAAATGGCCCTACCCAGTAAGCCGTATAAAAAGCAGGGGCAAGCTCGTCGCAATTAAAGAAAAATCCGTCTCCAATAACCTTGTTTAAAATAGTGGGGACGTTGCTTATGGTAGAAGCAAAAGTACCTAGGGCCTCACATCCGTAAAATATATCTTGGTCAGCATAAAAAACGGTAGCGCCAAACTGGTCAATAGACCTTACTTTAACCCCGTCTCCTTCGTTTCGATTTCCGAAATACCAACTGTTTACCGCTTGAAGCGGAAACACTACGTTAGGCGTAATGGTAATTTCAAAATTATCCGTAGGCAAAACCGTTCCGTAGTCGTGCGTAACCTCGGGTTGGTTATACGATGTAATAACGTCGGTATTGCCATCGCCCCAATCAACCGTAAAATCATAAGTTCCCGTAGAGTACAAACCAAGTTTATACTGACCGCTAGGGGTTGAAGTCCCCGCCGAGTTATACGGGGTGACATAAAAATTCATAGGGTCTTGGCTAGGGGGAGGGCCAGGAGCCGAACCCTGAGCAGCGCCAGGCGAAATACTGGCGCCAAACGCGTTAGCAATACCTATGATAGTTCCGCTCATATTACCAGAAAGCTACAATTTTTAATTCTTCACCCGCGATTGGTGTCCGTGCGCTTACCCTTCGTACCTGAACGGGTATAAAGGAGCCTGGCAAGACGCCCTCTAGCGTAACGCGAGAGCCCGAAGCGGTAATTATTGGAATCTTAAATCCTGGTGTGTTAGGCGCAAGCGTACCCCCTACATATAAAACGCAACCGTCGGTAGTCTCTGCGTATATAGTGTATCCGTATTCTTCTGTCCAGGAATATCCGTCTTCTACCGAAGCCGTTAACTGCGTTGCGCTATCTACGGAGCTAACGAGAGCAAAAGTAAAATTTGCACCGCCCCCCTTAATAACCATCCCAGGCTTTATACCTTCCTTAATAAAATCAGCGTTAGCGTCAATAAGCGTAAGCGTTGTTACGTTAGATTGCGTTCCTACCGTGCTCGTACTTTCGAAGATAGGTCCCGCAGGGTTCGGGATGTCGTAGTCGAATGGAACTATTTCTAGCGCTAGTCCTACCTGTAATTTTTGATATGCCATAGTTTCTTATACTAATGTTAATGCCGCTTTTTTCCACGTAGCGCTGCCCGCAGCGCCCCCTGAAGTACACACATAAATACCATCATCCGCAGTTCCATCATGAAAGATAACTATCTGACCTGTAAACCCTCCCGTCGACGTACTCCTAGGGGCTGTGTCTTGGGTTTGCATTAAAACCATAGACGTTTTTTGGAATGTAGCTATGCCAGGGTTGCTAAGGTCTCCAAACAAATAGTTTGCATACGTTAAGGACGACCCTGTTGGGTCGCTCGAAGTGGTAGTGCTGCTGAATATCTTAGAAGCGCCTATAGCGTCGTCAGCGGTAAACTCACCTATATAGCTATCCGCGCTAGCACCACCAATCTTAGCAGATACAGTTACGTCACCTGTTGCTTCGCTAACGGTAATTCCGTCTCCTGCTGCAATAGAATCAACACCGCCGCCAATAGTATCTGCTAGGTCTTGGATAGTGTATGCTTCTCGCCCAGCGTTTGCTTGAGCAGAGCCTTTGTTTACGGTTTCCACTCCCGATGTTACGGTGTGAATCTTATTGGTTAAAGGGATGTTTGGCATAATTATTTATCGTATGGGAAAATTCTGTTTAACGTGTCGCGGCGTTGGCCGCAGCCACAATCGGAGCCTGTAGCTTGGGAGACCTTCTCCACTACCTGCTTGATACCTGTTGCTCTAGTAATTTTTTCAACGGTATCCCCTAATCCTTTTGAAGGGCGAGAACGTGAGGGCATTATATTCTGTTTTTACAAATGTACTTAATATTTCCCACGCCTATTGGACGGAGAGCTCTTCTTAGAACCGCCCTTACCAGCCCACAACTTTTTGCAAGCCCAGTAACGCGCCGTAAGTTTATTGGTAGCCGTCCCACACTTATGACGAGCTTTAAAGCTCTTACGCGCAGCAGCAGAATAGTTATGTCCATAACCCTTGGCGCCGAAATGAATGAGCTTCTCTTTGCCGCCAGAGCAAGCTTTGACCATCATCTTCTTGCCCGCTCGGTCCGACCGAGTAGGGCTGTTGCATTTCATCTTGCTCTTATTCGCCATATCAACTATTCGTTACTCGTCCTGCCGCCGTATTAGAAACAAACTGACGCCTGCTTCCTCCTCGTCGTTTCTTCCTACGGGCTGTAGCAGCTCGCTCAGATTTACTCATAGAATTAGCCTTAGATAATGGCAGGCAGCGGTCAGGGTTCTTTGTGTCCTTGCTCGTGCCGCAAGCACCAAGGATAGAACCGTCCGTCCCAATACGAACCCATTTCTGGTCCCGCCATTTCTTTAGCTCTCCCATCAATAAGACGACTTCATCTTTTTCTCCATACCATATCCTGGGTTGTTCTTCACAGAACCACCCATAGTGCTCGCAAAGGTAGAAGCCTGAGCTTTACCGACTGCGTTATAAGGGAAGACCTTAGTCTTCATCTTTCCTGTGTCTCCACACTTGTAATTTACTGTAGGCATTATCCTCTTCGTTTTTGACGCATTGTTTTACGAGCAGTTTTCAAAGCAGCTTTAGCGTTCTTCACAAGTTGCTTGTCTGAAGTTTTTGGCAGCGGAACGTCACGTCCCGACATAGGACTTTTTTGTAAACTTGGCTTAGGGCCGTCAGTTGTGAGAGAGCGTACTGTTTTTTTTCGCATAGGAATCCGTGAAGAGTCTTCACCTAACACTGACGCAGCTACTCTAGCACCGTACATTGCAGGGCTAGGATTTTGTGCTGTTCCACCAAGGCTTGATTTTTTTATCGCTTTAGCCGCTCTATTAGCCGAGCCTGCCGCAGCAGCCATCATATACCCTTGTCCTGCCTCTTTAGCCTCTGAAGGGGTATTAATAGATGTTTTAGCGCCAGTAACTTTTGTTTTTTTCTTTGCCATAATTATTTCTTTGATTTTTTAGCGTAGTTAGGGTCCTTACAATATTTACTAGC
>Ga0209406_1000344_pt1 | contig 37414 bp, 43 predicted proteins | sample COGITO_mtgs_1204_FD_184808 | JGI IMG/M metagenome (GOLD analysis project Ga0209406, IMG submission 184808) | Pelagic marine microbial communities from North Sea - COGITO_mtgs_120426 (SPAdes) (version 2) | ecosystem: Environmental > Aquatic > Marine > Epipelagic ... | reverse complement strand
CTCAAAACTGATGGTGTCAAACTTAATCGCTGTTTTATCTTTCTCTGGATCGGCATTATAAATTCCATCCACACGAGTCCCTTTCAAAATAACGTCAGCTTCAATTTCGATGGCTCTTAGGACCGCAGCAGAATCAGTTGTAAAGTAAGGGTTTCCTGTACCGCCACCAAAAATGACGACTCGCCCTTTTTCTAAGTGACGCATGGCACGCCGGCGAATAAAAGGCTCGGCAACTTCATTAATTTTTATAGCAGACTGTAATCGGGTTGGAATTCCAGCATCTTCTAGGGCACTTTGTAAGGCTAAGCCGTTAATAACAGTGGCCAACATACCCATATGATCCCCTTGAACACGGTCCATTCCATTACTCGCTCCAGCAACTCCACGAAAAATATTACCACCCCCAATGACAATGGCCACTTGGATGCCTTGATCGGTAATTTGTTTGATTTCCTTAGCGTAGTCCGACAACCGATCTGGATCGATTCCGTAATTGCGATTCCCCATAAGGGCTTCTCCAGAGAGCTTCAGTAATATTCGTTTGTATGTCATAATGGTGTCGATCGTTAGGCAAATATACGTAATATCTTAAATCCAAAAAGCGGTTTTTTGGAATTCTAATCAATTTTGAGCCGAATCTATTTTTGGGGTTCCCGTTTTTTTTATTACTTTGGAACAATGAATCGATCCCAAATCTATTCTACACCATGAAAACCGGATGGTTTACATCAAATTATTGGATAATTATTTTATTGCTAAAAAGGGTGGGGCGATGTTGGTTTTGGGAGAATAAAAAGGCACTAGTGCTTACAGATATTAGTTTTCACAAATTTAAAAAATGAATTACTGAAATTATGATTTTATCAATTTTACTAAGCTTAATTCTAATTGGACTTGGAGTCCTCCATTTCAATTGGGTATTTGGCGGAAAATTTGGGTTTTCGGAATCGTTACCAACCAAAAAGAACGGAGAAAGAGTATTGAATCCGAAGAAAATTGACAGTGCTATTGTTGGTCTTGGATTGGTGGTTTTTGGAATTTTTTATATCTTTAAATCTGGACTCATCGATTACAACCTTCCTCAATGGATTCTGAAATATGGAAGTTGGATAATTTCAATACTATTTCTTTTAAGGGCGGGTGGAGAATTTAAATATGTTGGATTTTTTAAAAGCGTGAAAAAAACGGATTTCGGAAAACGGGATACAACGTTTTTTTCGCCGCTTTGTTTGGCTATTGGAATCTTTGGAATAATAATTCAACTTATGAAATAAAAACGGAAATAAATACCAGCCTTCGGTAATCTCCCGATTTAGTGAAATATAAAAACACCAACATGAACTTGAGCGTTAGAGAATTAGAGATCCATGAGATTGGACGGATGGTTGATTATTTTATCACTGCCAAGGATTCATTTCTAAAAGGAATGGGAGCGGACAAAAGTAAATTACCTACTAGAGATGATTGGATCCAAAAACTTGAACTGGATTTTAATAAACCCTCTACTGAAAAGGAGTTTTATTATATTCTCTGGCTTTTTGACAACCAACCAATCGGGCATTCAAATATCAATCAAATTAAATTTGGGAATACCGCCACGATGCATTTACATCTGTGGGATTCAGCGACAAGAAAAAAAGGCCTCGGAATCCAGTTTTTAAGAATGACGGTTCCTTATTATTTTAAAAAATTCAATTTAAAAAAATTGATTTGCGAGCCCTATTCCAAAAATGTGGCGCCAAACAAAGTGTTGAAAAAACTGGGGTTTGAATGGGTCAGAACCTATGACACGACACCAGGTCAGATAAATTTTCATCAGACTGTAAATCGGTATGAATTGAACAAAGAACAAATTTAAATATGAAAAAGAGTATAGAAACGTATATCGTGGATTCGTTTACAGACAAACCTTTTGCAGGAAACCCAGCAGGTGTATGTATTCTGATTGATGAATTATCAGATCATCAAATGCTAACTATCGCTAAAGAATTGGGGCTTTCTGAAACGGCATTCATAATTAAAATTGACGGGTTGAATACATATTCAATAAGATATTTTTCACCGATTATGGAGATCCCTCTTTGTGGTCACGCTACATTAGCATCTTCTAAAATTCTGTTTGAAATTCACACGACAATGCATACAATTCATTTTAAAAATATCCAGAATTTAGATTTAATAATTAGGAGATCTGGAGATGAAATTGAGATGCAATTCCCTATTTATGACACCGTTCCTAAGGAAGTGCCTGAAGCGTTAATGAATGCGCTAGGAATAGACACAATATTGAATAGCGAATTTAACAAAGAAACTAATATCCTACTTCTGGAAATTGAATCTTCGGACTTTTTAAATAATTTATGTCCAGATTTTGAAAAATTAAAACGTTCACATAAATCAATAAACGGAGTGTTAGTTACGGCACCTTCCAAAAAAGTTAATTTTGATTTTGAATCAAGATACTTTTGGCCTTGGAGTGGTACAAATGAAGATCCCGTAACTGGAGGAACACATACTTTTCTCGCAAAATATTGGGGTAAACGTCTAAATAAAAATAAAATGAATTCTTACCAATGCTCCCAAAGAACTGGATTTATGGAAGTTGAATTAATTAGTGATAAACAATTAACGATTAAAAGTAAAGCTCAAATAATTTTGAAAGGAGAATTGAGAATATGAAATCACAGCTTAACAAACATTTCGAATGGAATCTACGATATCCGCATTGTGTACTCTAACTTAACGGCAAAAAAAATCCTGTTTAGCACGCTAAACAGGATTTGAATAAATATCTAAATATTTTATTATCCCAGGGATACACGTTTAAAACCAGTGATAGAAACATCGCCATAGCTTTCAACATACTTGGCAACTCTTACCTTATCGTCTTTAATAAAGTTTTGATCTAACAAACATTGTTCTTGATCTAAAGATGTATTGTCCGAAATGAAACGTTCCATTTTACCAGGTAAAATTTTGTCCCAAATTTGTTCTGGCTTCCCTTCAGCTTTCAATTCTGCTTTTGCAGCTTCTTCAGCTTGCGTTAAAGCATCCGCTGTTAATTGAGCCATTGAGATGTACTGAGGGATGTTTTTAAGAGTTTTCCCTAAACGTCCTAATTCGATATTGTCTTTTTCAATCACTGCGATTCTAGCTTCTGTTTCAGAAGCAATAAATGCGGGATCAAAATCTTTATAAGAAAGCGTTGAAGCACCCATAGAGGCTACTTGCATTGCAACATCTTTTACCAAGACATCAGCATTATCAACTTTTGCAGACAATCCAACCACCGCCGCAATTTTATTAATATGCACATAAGAACCTACATAGGCAGCTTCAATTTTATCAAACGCATTAATGTCCAGTTTTTCACCAATGACCCCTGTTTGCTCGATTAATTTTTCTGCAACAGTTATGCCTCCAAAATCAGCAGCTAAAAATGCTTCTTTAGAATCGTGATTCAAAGCAATGTCACCAAATTGGCTTGCTAATGCTAAAAAGTTTTCGTTTTTACCAACAAAATCAGTTTCACATCCTAAAACGATGGCAACACCTACTGTGTTGTCCGCATTGATTTTTGCAACAGCAGCCCCTTCAGAAGAGTCGCGATCGGCTCTATTAGCAGCTACTTTTTGTCCTTTTTTACGAAGGTTATCTATTGCTTTATCAAAATCGCCTTCAGCTTCAACTAAGGCTTTTTTACAGTCCATCATTCCTGCGCCCGTAGCTTGTCTTAATTTGTTTACTTCTGCAGCTGTTATTTTTATCATGATTTAATAGTTTAAAAAAAGTCGTTAAAATTTTCCGTGAGAAGAACTTAACGACTTTATTATTGCTTAATTACTTATAATTGATTTGTTATTCTTTTTCTTCCTTTGTAGCTTCAACAACTGGTGCTTCAACAACTGGTGCTTCAACAATTGGTGCATCAGCTACCTTTGCTACTTTTTTAGCTTTGACTGCTTTAGGAGCCGCTGCTTTTTTAGCCTTAGGCGCTTCTTTAGTTTCTACTTTTGCTTCTGTTGTTTCTGCTTTTGCTTCTGTTGCTTCAGCTTTTACTTCTTTAGAAGCTTCCGATGCTTTTGCAGCATCTTGGCTATCTTTTTCAGCTTTCCTTGCCGCTAAACCTTCAGCAATTGCATCAGTTACATTGGTAAGGATTTTTTCGATTGATTTCGAAGCATCATCATTTGCAGGGATCACATAATCCACTTGTCGTGGATCTGAGTTTGTATCCACCATTGCAAAGATTGGAATGTTTAATTTTTGTGCTTCTTTAATCGCGATGTGTTCACGTTTGATATCAATAACAAACAAGGCACCTGGAAGACGTGTCATGTCAGAAATTGAACCTAAATTTTTCTCTAATTTAGCGCGTAAACGATCTACTTGTAAACGTTCTTTTTTAGAAAGCGTTAAAAACGTACCGTCTTTTTTCATACGATCAATCGTTGCCATTTTTTTAACGGCTTTACGGATCGTTACAAAGTTAGTTAACATTCCACCAGGCCATCTTTCAGTAATGTATGGCATGTTGACGTTTCCTGCTTTTTCAGAGACGATGTCTTTAGCTTGTTTTTTAGTCGCAACAAATAATATTTTACGACCTGAGACTGCTATTTTTGCTAAAGCTTCAGAAGCTTCTTCAAGTTTTGCAGCTGTTTTATATAGGTTAATGATATGAATACCATTACGCTCCATATAAATGTAAGGAGCCATGTTTGGATCCCATTTTCTAGTTAGGTGACCGAAGTGTACACCGCTATCTAATAATTCTTTTACTTCTACTAATGCCATTTTGTAATAGTTTACGTTCTGTTGAATTAGCAATGATCAAGTGACTTTTATTTTAGGCCTTAATCATTTAGATGCTAAACTAAGTCTTGGTAGTTGGCCCACCATAGACAACAATAACTGGTTTAAATTTAAAATATTAACGTTTAGAGAATTGGAATTTCTTACGCGCTTTTTTCTGTCCGAATTTTTTACGCTCCACCATTCTTGGATCTCTTGTTAATAAGCCTTCTGGTTTCAGAATCCCTCTGTTTTCTTCATCTAATTCGCACATGGCGCGAGACAAAGCTAAACGAATTGCTTCTGCTTGACCTGTAATACCACCACCAAATACATTTACTTTTACATCAAAAGTACCTTCGTTGTCAGTCAATGCTAACGGTTGGTTTACTTTGTATTGTAAAGTTGCAGATGGGAAGTAGTCATTAACATCTTTTTTGTTGACGGTTATTTTTCCTTTTCCAGGAGATAAATAAATACGTGCAACAGCCGTTTTTCTACGACCAATTTTGTGAATAACTTCCATTAGTTAATTTCGTTTAATTGCATTGTTTTTGGTTTTTGTGCTTCGTGAGTATGCGCAGCACCAACAACAACGTTTAGGTTACGGAATAAAGCAGCACCTAATTTGTTTTTAGGGAGCATTCCTTTTACTGATTTTTCAACTAACCTTGCAGGATCTTTAGAAAATAATTCTGTTGCAGTTAGTGATCTTTGTCCACCTGGATAGCCTGTATGACGAATGTAAGATTTGTCATTCCATTTGTTTCCAGATAATTTGATTTTTTCTGAATTGATAACAATAACGTTATCTCCACAATCAACGTGTGGCGTAAAGTTAGGTTTGTGCTTACCTCTTAAAAGTATTGCGACTCTAGAAGCTAAACGCCCTAACGTTTGTCCTTCAGCATCTATCAAAACCCACTCCTTATTCACAGTAGCTTTGTTGGCTGAAATTGTTTTGTAACTTAATGTATCCACACTAATTAGTTTTTACTTATTAAACATTCCTCCCTTAAAAAAGAGTTTGCAAATCTACAATTATAAATTGTTATTAACAAAATCTATTTTGTGTTTATTTTTAGATTGATTCTTAGGTATTATGACCTCTAATTTAAGATGATAAGTTGTCTGCTTAAGTTGATATGTATAAATTTTAACAATTTTTTTCGGGTGTTTATAAATTACATTTTTCATATTTGTAGACCCAGCTATCCTAAATTTCACACAATGAAGCCTTTCAAATCTTTCTGTTTCCTTTTATTTATTTCTTCATTTAATCTGATAGCTCAACAACTTCCGAACACCGCTAAAAAAGAATATCACACTCTCGAAATTAACCTGTCCTTCGCTCCCGTGATCGATGGAGCCCTTAATGATTCTGTTTGGAGCTCCGTGGAATGGGGAAGTGACTTTGTCGAAGTTCAACCTGATGAAAACACCGCAGCCTCAGTTCAAACTAAATTTAAAGTTCTTTACGATCAAAAATATCTTTATGTAGCTCTGAAAGCACTCGATCCAGAACCTGAAACCATCACAAAACGACTCTCGAGGCGTGATGGATTTGTTGGCGATCGAATTAATGTCCTTATTGATAGTTACCACGATTTAAGAACCGCTTTCTTGTTTACAGTTACCGCAGCAGGCGTTCGTGGCGATGAGTTTGTCACCGATAATGGCGATGATATCGATGAAAGCTGGAATCCTATTTGGAGTACCAAAGCACTCATTGATGCCGATGGATGGAGTGCCGAAATGAGAATTCCATTAAGTCAATTGCGATTCAGTAATGATCAGGATCAAGTTTGGGGACTCAATGTTGTCCGAAACTATTTCAGGAAAAATGAAAGTTCCGCTTGGAATCGAATCCCTTTGGAGTCTGCTGGATGGGTGAGCGAAGCTGGAGAATTGCACGGACTTAAAAACATTGAACCTCAAAAGCAAATTGAAATTCAACCTTTTACCGTCGCTTTATTAGATCGATATGAACCAGAAACGGGCAACCCTTATGAGGATGGTAATGATTTTAAGTTCAACGCGGGACTAGACGCCAAGATTGGTATTACAAATGATTTGACGCTCGACGTCACTATCAATCCCGATTTTGGACAAGTCGAAGCAGATCCTGCTGCAATCAATTTAGACGGCTTTGAAATATTCAACAGAGATCAACGTCCATTCTTTGTGGAAAATAAAAATATTTTTGACTATCAATTTGCGCGTAACCGAAACAATTTGTTTTTCTCTCGTCGCATCGGTCGTACTCCTCAAGTCACTCCAGACAGTTCAGACGAAGCTTTTGTCGATCAACCTCAAAATACCGCCATTTTAGGAGCTGCAAAATTTAGTGGTAAAACTAAAAATGGCTGGTCTATTGGTCTTTTAGAAAGCATGACTTCTAAAGAATATGCAGATATAAGTGATGCCGGACAATCTTCTAAAAGTCTTGCAGAGCCGTTTACCAACTACTTGGTTGGCCGTGTTCAAAAAGATTTAAATGAAAAAAATACATTTTTAGGCGGAATGTTTACCGCGACGAATCGACGTCTCACACCTGAAGTGTCTGAACTAAGGAAATCAGCCTATTCTGGGGGGGTAGATTTTAAGCATCAATGGAAAAACAGAGCTTATTATATGGAAGCCAACGTGGTCATGAGCCATGTGAAAGGGAGTAAAGAAGCGATCACAATCACTCAAGAAAATTTAACGCATTTATTTAATAGAGTCGATGCGAGTCATTTAGAAGTAGATCCCAACAGAACCTCTCTAACAGGGACCGGAGGTCTTTTTGCTATTGGAAAAACGGGTGGACAGCATTGGAATTATAACGGAGGATTCAAGTGGGTCTCTCCAGAACTAGAGTTGAATGACATTGGGTTTTTAAGGAGTGCAGATGAGATGATTCAATATTTCAACTTGAGGTATAGAACCGGAAAACCTGTTGGAATTTCTCGTAATATTAGTCTAAGCTTTAATCAGTTTACAGCCTTCGATTTTGAAGGGAATTACAATCGGATACAATATGAGGCGAAAGGGGATATTAGTTTCACTAACAATTGGGGGATTGAATTTGGAGCGGCTCACAAACCTCGTATTTACTCAAACAGTGTTTTAAGAGGTGGCCCACGATGGCGTTTTTCAGAAGAAAATTTTCAATACTTTTTTGTGGGAACCGATCGTCGTAAAAAATTACAGGGGGTTATTGGACTGATTAATTCACGCGCTAAAAAAGATAATTTTTCGTTATTAAAATTTGAGTCCGAACTAAATTACCAGCCAACCAATGCACTCAATATTTCTTTTGCTCCAGAATATAGTTTGTCAAAAAGCAAAACACAATATGTATCACAACCAGATAGAAGCACTCAATATGTATTAGGGACGATAGACAATCAAACTCTGTCAGCATCGATTCGATTGGACTATACGATCAATCCTAATTTGTCGATTCAATATTACGGGCAACCTTTTATTTCACGTGGCCGCTATAGTGATTTTAAATACGTAACCAATCCCGTAGCCGATCATTTAAATGATCGATTTCAGTTGTATGACCCCGATCAGATCAGCTTGAACAACGACGACTATGAGATTGATTATAATAAAGACGGCACGATTGATTATAGTTTTGAAAATCCAGATTTTTCATACGTTCAATTTAATTCTAATTTAGTCCTACGATGGGAATACATTCCTGGATCCGAATTATTTTTGGTCTGGTCTCAAGGAGTTACAGGAGATGTTTCAACATCAAATGGATTATTTGAAGGTTTTGAGGCTGGAGTTTTAGATCAGCGTCCACAAAATATTTTCCTAGTTAAAGCCACCTATCGATTTATTTTGTAAGTAAATAAATAAGGCCTCAAAAAGGGGTGTTTATTTCTAAAATTTACATTGCCAAAATAGATTTTAGAAGTATCTTTGCAGTTCAAATGTGAAGAAACTTCACCTTTATGTCGAATACTACTTACACATCAATTACAGCAAGCACATTTCTCTCCGATTTTAAAGCGGTGACTAAAATGGGTTTATCTATAAGCGTCGTTTTTTCATCTGTAGCGGGGTATTTATTAGCGGCAGAAACCATCCATTTCCCAACCTTACTTCTTTTGGCAATTGGCGGCTATTTTATGGTTGGAGCTTCCAATGTGTTTAATCAAATCATAGAGCGCGATTTAGACGCACTTATGGATCGCACCAAAAACCGACCCATTCCTGCGGGTAGAATGACGGTGAATTATGCCTTTGTTTTAGCGATCCTGTTAACCGTAGCTGGGTTGTCTATTTTATACAGTATCAACGCGCGCACGGCCATGTTTGGCGCTATTTCCATCTGTCTTTATACGAGTGCTTATACGCCCTTAAAAACAAAAACACCACTTTCAGTGTTTGTTGGAGCCATTCCTGGAGCCATTCCTTTTATGCTAGGATGGGTGGCAGCCACAGGAAAGTTTGGGATTGAACCAGGCGTTTTATTTATGTTACAATTTTTTTGGCAATTCCCTCACTTTTGGGCTATTGGTTGGTTTTTACATGAGGACTATCAGAAAGCGGGGTTTAATATGCTACCAACGGGAAAACGCGATAAGGGCACTGCACTCCAAGCGATCATTTACATTGTCTGGACGATTCTTATTTCTATCATACCCGTATTTGGTTTCACAGGCCAACTTCAATTGTCCATTGTTGCGACAGTCTTGGTGTTCGCTTGCGGCATCTGGTTTTTATATTTCGGGTTTCAACTTTTTAAAAATCAAACCGATAAAGCAGCACGTCAACTGATGTTGGCGAGTGTTGTCTATATTACTTTAATTCAAATCATTTACATTTCAGATAAATTTATCAGACTATGGATTTAACTCAAGGGACACCCCAAGAAAAGCAAAAGCGCGCCAAGAAAATGATGTTATGGTTTGGGATTATTTCCTTAATCATGTCTTTTGCAGGACTTACAAGTGCATTTATTGTTAGTAGCTCAAGGGAAGACTGGCTGGTCGGATTTGTGCTTCCAAACGCATTTATTTACAGTACTTTAATTATTTTCTTGAGTAGTGTTTTTTTATACGCTGCAAAGCAAACCTTAAAAAAGAATCAAGCAACCACAACGACATCCCTGTTAATTGGGGCTTTAATTCTTGGGATCGCGTTTATTTATTCTCAAATTCAAGGTTTCAATCAAATCATTGATTCAGGTTATAATTTTACAGGACCAACAAGCAACATTACAATGTCCTATATATACATTATTGCAGTGGTCCATATCCTGCATGTGTTGGCAGGTATTATCTGTTTAATAGTGGTCATTGTTAATCAATTAAATAAGAAATATTCAGCAGAAGATAGACTTGGATTTGACCTTGCATCTAGCTTCTGGCATTTTGTAGATATTTTATGGATATATCTCTTTTTCTTTTTATATTTCTTTAACTAAATAAAATTCTTATTTTTGCACAACTCAAAAAAAACAAATCGCAGTTATGGATTCTACAGTAGTTAGCACCGGAACAGAAGGAAAAGCTTGGGGTGGAGGGAATCAACCTCTTAAATCAAGTTATGGAAAAATGATGATGTGGTTTTTCATCGTATCCGATGCATTAACCTTTTCAGGCTTTTTAGCCGCCTATGGATTTTCAAGATTTAAGTTTATCGACTATTGGCCCATTGCCGATGAAGTCTTTACACACGTTCCATTTTTACATGGACAAGAACTTCCAATGATTTACGTGGCCTTTATGACCTTTGTTCTAATTATGTCATCCGTAACTATGGTATTGGCCGTAGATGCCGGACATGAAATGAAAAAAAACAAAGTCATTTGGTACATGTTCTTTACGATTATTGGAGGCGCTATTTTTGTAGGGTCTCAAGCATGGGAGTGGGCAACATTTATCCAAGGTGATTATGGTGCTGTACAAACCAAAGGCGGTAATATCTTACAGTTTGGAGCGTATAAAACAATTGACGGTGAGGCTGTATTTAAGCGAGTCGCAGTCGAGGACTTCGCTACGGCATCTCATACAGATCGTACACAACACGAAACTAAAAATGGTATATGGTTTGTTGAGGAAGGCGCTTTGCCTGCATTCTCTGTGAGCGATGTATTTCATGGACTAGAATCCCACCCTGATATTTTGGTCAGAACACAAACAATCAACGAAGAAGGAGAGAAAACGGTTCTATCAAGGGAAGCATCATTGAAACAAGTTAAGAACAACGGAAAACGATATGTTAAAGGCGCTAATTTGGAAGTCAATGAATACGGGACTCCTCTATTTGCAGATTTCTTTTTCTTTATTACTGGATTCCACGGATTCCACGTGTTATCAGGAGTCGTCATCAATATTATTATCTTTTTCAATGTAATTATTGGGACGTATGAACGTCGTAAAAACTACGAAATGGTAGAAAAGGTTGGTCTTTACTGGCACTTTGTAGATTTAGTTTGGGTTTTTGTATTTACATTCTTCTACCTAGTTTAATCATATAATTTTTTTAAAATGGCAGATCACGCACATAAATTAGAAATTTTCAGAGGCTTAATAAAATTTAAGTCCAACACTCAAAAAATCTGGGGAGTTCTTCTATTACTTTCTATTATTACAGCTGTTGAAGTTGTTTTAGGTATCTACAAACCAGCCTCACTCATGACACCGTCAATGACGCCTTTTGAGGGCGAATTCGGCGCACTGTTAGGGAACATTCTATTTTCGGGATTCATATACATGAAAAGCCTCAATTTAATATTTATAGTGCTTACCATTGTGAAAGCCTATTATATTACGTGGGATTTTATGCACATGCGCGATGAAACAAAATCGTTACAAAGACTTGTTGCTTGGACCGTTATCTTTCTAATTTGTTACCTCGTATTTATCTTACTTCAAGAAGGTGGCTATATAGAATCTGTTTACACGAATGGATTTGTAAAACGCGATTTTTAAAAAATAGCTTAATATTAACACTAAAAAGACGGCTTTTAAAGCCGTCTTTTTTATTTTTGTAGTATGAAAATCACTAGTCTAAAAAAGCCATTTGTACTTTCGGTACTGTTTTTTTTACCCGTTTTGTTTTTATTGTTTTTGTATCCTTCAAAACATAATTACAAGACCTTGGATGTCATTAAAAAAGAGATCCCTGAGATTTCTAATTTTGTAACCAAAAACGGAGATTCTATACAGTTAGAAAACCACCTTACAGTACTTGGGTTTTTAGGAAAAACCCCTATGGAAGATGCTATTTTGGCTCTTAATTTAAAGGAACTCGTATATGATAAGTTTCGCGGGTTTAAGCGTTTTCAAATTGTAATTTTAGTTCCTGAATCTGCAAGGGAAGAGGTTGAATTATTACATAAAGAACTCAATCAGTATGAGTTTTTGGAATACTGGCAATTTGGATTTGGCTCTGATGAAGATATTTTAGCTGCCTACCAATCCCTTAAAATTTCGACAGTTTTAGATTCAAACCTAAAAACATCGGATGTTTTTATTATCGATAAAGAACGCCATCAAAGAGGACGTTTGGACGATCGCGACAAAGACCAAATAAAAAACAAAGTCCCCCTTTACGGGATGAGTTCATACGATTGTTTGGAGGTCTCTATTCTAAAAAACAAAATGAGTGAAGACATGCGGATTTTGTTTACAGAATACCGTCAAAAACGCAAAGGAAATTTTAATTCTACAAGTCGTAGAGCAGACGATTTAAAAGCAGATGAAAAAAACTAGTTATTCATACGTAGGTGTTTCATTTATCATTCTAATCTTTGGAATCATTGTGGTGCCAAAAATTGTTGATCGTATTCAAAACAACGATGTCACACGTTCCGAAAGTCGTAGTAAAGACGTTCAAATGACGGTATCTGACTCGACTCCTTTGTCCTATTTAGTTATTAATGGAGAAGCAAAAAAAGTCATGCCCTTCAGCTTTAAAAATCAAGATGGAGAAATGATTTCTAATGAAGAGTATGCAGGCAAGGTTTATCTTGTTGAATTTTTCTTTTCAACCTGCCCTACCATTTGTCCGAAGATGAATAAAAACTTAGTAGATATACAAAATACTTTTCCAGACCGCCCAGATTTTGGAATTGCTTCATTCACCATTAATCCAGATTATGACACCCAAGAGGTTTTAAAAACATACGCCAACGATTACGGAGTCACCAACCCGAATTGGCATTTTATGACTGGCGATAGAGACGCTTTATATGATCTTGCCAATACAGGATTTAATCTTTATGCGGCTGAGGTCGAAGGCGCCGATGGTGGATTTGAACATTCTGGAAACTTTGCGCTCATTGATAAAGAAGGGTATATTCGTTCAAGAACAGACACATTTGGTAACCCAAAAATATATTACAAAGGCATTATAAGTCAATCAGAACAATTTGATGAAGAGGGCGAATCAGAAGATATAAGCGCACTTAAAGAAGATGTTTTAAAATTATTAGAAGATGAAAAATAAACCAGAGTTAACCAAAAACAAGTATCAACTATGGATTAATGTTGTGTCCATAGCAATCCCAATAGTAGTCGCATTACTATTTATGGTTCGGATTCCCAATGTGGAGCCCCTTTCTTTTTTACCACCTATATACGCGTCTATTAATGGAATTACAGCATTCCTATTGATTTTTGCTTTAATCGCCATCAAGAATAAAAAGAGAGTTTTGCATGAAAATCTTATGAAAACAGCAATTATGTGTTCTCTACTATTTTTAGTGATGTATGTTGCTTATCACATGACCAGTGACCCCACAAAGTATCGTGGAGAAGGCGGGATGGTATACCTTTATTACGCTATTTTGATTAGCCATATCATACTTTCGATTATCGTTATTCCTTTAGTTCTTATTAGTTACGTAAGGGCCTATCTTGGGCAATATGAGTTGCACAAAAAAATGGTACGTTATGCGTTTCCAGTTTGGCTTTATGTTGCCATTACAGGAGTAGTAGTGTACCTTATGATTTCACCTTATTATGTTTAAATTGTGAAGCGAATTGTACTTTTTTTGATATTTGGAATCTGCGCTGTAAGAATAGATGCACAGTGCGCCATGTGTAGAGCCGTTTTGGAAAGTGAAGTTGGACAAGCGACTGCTGAAGGCGTTAATAATGGAATTGTTTACCTAATGGTTATTCCATATATCCTTATTGGTGGTTTAGCGATCTTTTTGTATCGTTATTTGAAAGAAAAATAACTAAAGCTTAAATTTCATTAACTCGCTAATTGGAACCTCTAATACTTTAGAAATTTTATACAACGTCAGTATTGTGATGTTTCGCTTCCCGTTTTCGATATTAGAATAGCTTCCACTGTCCATATCACAACGTTTTGCAACGGTTTTTTGACGCAGATTTTTCTCTTGGCGAATCAGTTTTAAATGATACCCTAAAGACTTTAAAATCACAACACTTTCATCTTCAAATTTTCCCATAGAGTACAGTAATTATTTAAGGTTAAAAATTGGTTTTAAAAAATAAAATTTAGTACAATTTAATACGTTCAATCCAATTAATAGTACTACATTGAGGCAGAAGTTACTTATTTTATTTTACAAACCTACATCTTAAATGTGATAAATTATCTTTCTTGAACTATACTTCAAAATAGTGAATTTAATATCGTCACATTTAATAATATATTATATTTTCAGTATAAAAATTTCTTGTCATTTGAAACTTATCATCACAAAAATATTGACCAAAATAGACTTCATTTTTTTTTAGTTTTTAGTGTAACAAATTGTAGTTTTATACGTCTTATTAATGATTGTATATATATTCAAAAACTTTAAATCAAGCCATGCTAGAAATTAAAAAGCTTCATAAGTCATATGCCATTGGAGATTCAAGCTTACATGTTCTGAAAGGAATTGATCTTTCTGTAGCGCAAGGCGAAATGGTTGCTATTATGGGGTCTTCAGGGTCCGGAAAATCCACCCTTCTTAATATTATTGGAATGTTGGACGAAGCCGATGAAGGCGACTATATATTAGACGATGTTCCTATTAAAAACCTCACAGAGAAGAAAGCGGCTATTTATAGAAATAAATTTTTAGGGTTTATTTTTCAATCCTTTAACCTTATTAATTATAAAAATGCCCTTGAAAATGTTGGTTTACCGTTGTATTACCAGGGCTTAAAACGTAAAGAACGTCAAGAAAAAGCACGTTTTCATTTAAAAAAAGTGGGCCTTTTGGATTGGGCAACCCATTTGCCAAGCGAACTATCTGGAGGTCAAAAACAACGTGTAGCTATTGCACGTGCCTTAGCATCCGATCCAAAATTATTACTAGCAGATGAGCCAACAGGTGCATTGGATACAACGACTTCTTACGACATCATGGCTTTTTTACAACAATTAAACGATGAAGGCAAAACGATTCTTATCGTCACGCATGAAGAAGACATTGCTGCTATGTGTAAACGAATCGTTCGGTTGCGGGACGGCGTCATAATGGAAGATAAAAAAGTAACACAAGTTAGAGCAGAGACACATGTTTGATATCGATCTTTGGCGCGAAATTTTTCAGAGCATTAATAAAAACCGTACACGAAGTTTGTTGTCGGGGTTTACGGTGACTTTTGCGATTCTTCTGTTTACCGTTCTGTTTGGGATTGCAAACGGACTCAACAACACTTTTGCCGAAGAATTTGTGGATGACGCAGCGAATGCCGTCTTTATACGCTCCGGAACAACCACCAAGCCTTACAAAGGATTACAGGCTGGGCGAAAAATTCAATTTAAAAACGAAGACTATCAATACATCAAAACCGATTTTGATGAGAATGTAGAATTTATCACTTCTCGGATTTACAAAGATGTTGCTGCTTCCTATAAAAATGAAAAAAACAATTATTCATTACGAGCGGTACATCCAGATCATCAGTATTTAGAAAAAACAAAAGTATATCAAGGTCGCTATATCAACCAACGCGATATGGATCTTAAAACGAAAGTGGTTGTAATCGGAAGGTTGGTCAAAGAAGATTTATTTTTAAAAACAGATCCTATAGGACAGTATATAAACTTAAGTGGAATCTCCTATAAAGTTGTAGGTGTGTTTGCAGATGATGGTGGCGATAATGAAGAACGACTCCTTTATATGCCGCTCACAACAGCACAACTGGTATATGGTAATAATGATTATGTGGATCAAATTAATCTGACTTATGATCCAAAATTAGATTTTAATCAAGCCATTGATTTTGGTTTAGATTTAGAAAAAAAACTTAAAGAACGTTTTTTTGTAGCAGCGAATGATCAACGGGCCGTACGGGTTTTTAATATGGCAATGCAAAACAAAGGGATTAATCAAATGACTTCAGTTTTAGGGATCCTTATCTTGGTCATTGGGTTGGGAACATTGATCGCTGGAATCGTAGGAATTAGTAATATTATGATATTTATCGTGAAAGAACGTACCAAAGAAATTGGAATCCGAAAAGCCTTAGGCGCTTCACCAAAATCTATTGTATCTATCATTTTGATCGAATCTATTTTAATAACAACCATTGCAGGCTATTTTGGTCTCCTGCTCGGAATGGGGATTTTAGAGTGGGTAGGCCCAAGCTTAAAAACATATTTTATAACGAACCCATCAGTGAGTACTAGCCTTGTTATTTCGGCAACTCTTACATTGGTTGGGGCAGGAACTCTCGCAGGATATTTGCCTGCAAAAAGAGCATCAAAAATAAAACCGATAGTAGCATTAAGAGACGACTAAATGATTAAATTTTTATTTGATAGAGATACATGGCAAGAAGTCTATGATAGCATGAGCAAAAACAAATTGCGCACAGGCATTACTATGGTAGGTGTTTGGTGGGGTATTTTGTTGCTCATTGCACTTTTAGGTGCCGCAAGAGGCATGGAAAATTCGTTTAATCGTGCGTTTGGCGATTTTGCAACTAATAGTGTTTTTGTGTGGGGACAAAGTACAAGTAAACCCTTCAAAGGATTTCAGGAGGGACGAAGAGTCAGCCTCAAATTATCCCATGCCAAAAAAATTGAAGATAATGTAGAAGGGATCGAATTTGTAGTTCCCCGAAATCGAAACCAAGCGCTGGTTGTTCGTAATTTTTTATCAGGAAGTTATAGTGTAAATGGCGATTTCCCATTGTTAGATAAAGTTCAAAAGAAAAAATTATTAAAAGGACGTTTTATCAATCAAAACGATATTGATGCTAATAAAAAGGTCGCCGTTATTTCAGAAGATATTTACAAACAACTGTTTGAAAAAGATGAATTAGCTATTGGCCAATACATCCAAATGAATAGTATCAATTTCACCATCATTGGCGTGTCACAAACGGAAAACGCCAACATGGGCCCTAGTAGTGATATTCACATCCCTTTTACAACCTTTCAGCAAATTTATAACCAAGGCGATACAATTGGGTGGTTAATGATAACGGGAAAACCGGAGTATAGCATCAAGCAAATAGAAGAAGATGCCAAATTATTATTGCGAAATTTAAATAAAATTCATCCTGAAGATAAACGAGCTTTTGGAAGTTTTAACCTAGGAAAAGAATTTGCGAAAATTACAGGCTTTCTAACAGGGATGCAATTTTTAACATGGTTCGTAGGAATTTCAACCTTAATCGCTGGGGTCTTTGCCATTGGAAATATATTATTAATTACCGTCAAAGAACGCACCAAAGAAATTGGTGTCAGACGCGCCTTAGGGGCAACCCCTTTCGAAATTAAACGTCAGATCGTCGTTGAAGCCGTGTTTTTAACCCTCATTGCTGGGCTGCTAGGGATTATTTCGGGAGGCTGGATTTTAATTGCCATTGATCAGGCATGGGGGCAAGGTGACGATGCTACATTAGTTAATGCATCTGTATCTATTACAGTCGTATTTATCGCCTTATTAATATTAGTCGTTTTAGGAACTTTAATAGGTCTTATCCCCGCCTTTAAAGCCACAAGTATTAAACCAATAGAAGCATTAAGAGAAGAATAAAAAAATCAAAACAATGAATAAAACAGTAAAAATTATTTTAGGAATCATCTTACTAATATTATTAGTATTCGCATTGAAATATTTTAAAGATTCGAACGCCAAAGAAGTTGTAGATTATAAAACAGAACTCCCTTTTTATAGTTCACTTGATACTAAAACGGTGGCGACCGGTAAATTGAATCCTGAGGAAGAAATTGAACTAAAACCACAAATTTCAGGAATTGTAGATCAAATTTTTGTCGAAGAAGGCGACCTTGTTAGAAAAGGCGATTTAATCGCTAAAATTAGAGTGGTTCCAAACGAACAAGCTCTAGTTAGTGCTAAAAGTCGAATTACATCTCTTAAACTATCCTTTGAGAATGCTAAAACCTTATTCAATCGAAACAAAACACTTTTTGAAAAAGGAGTGATCTCGAAACAAGATTTTGAAAACAGTGAATTAAGCCTCAACCAAGCAGAAGAGAACTACAGTCAATCCAAAAACGATTATCAAATCATTAAACGTGGATCGTTATCGGGTGGAAGCTCAGCAAACACAACGATTGTCGCTCAAATTCCTGGAACTGTTCTTGAAATCCCAGTTCGTGAAGGCGATCAAGTTATTCAAAGTAATAATTTCAATGCAGGAACGACCATAGCTACGATTGCCGATATGAGTAAAATGATTTTTGAAGGTAAAGTGGATGAATCTGAAGTCGGAAAATTAGAAGAAGGTAAAGCGATCAAAGTGATCCTAGGGGCAATTAATGAAAAAGAATTCCCTGCCATCCTTACTTTTGTAGCACCCAAAGGGGTGGAACAAAATGGAGCCGTTCAGTTTACCATCAAAGCTGATGTGGAAATAGAAGCGAGTACAAAAATCCGTGCAGGATACAGTGCGAATGCCGAAATTGAAATTGAAAGTAAAGACAGTGTTTTGGTTATCAAAGAAGGACTCTTACAGTTCAATCGAATTACTGAAAAACCATTTGTAGAGCTTCTAAATGACGACGGAAACTTTGAAATTAAGAAGGTTGAAATCGGATTATCTGACGGCATCAATGTAGAAATTACAGAAGGTGTCGAAGAAGGTGATAAAATTAAGGTTTGGAACAAAGCCTCTGAAGAAAATAATGAGGATGAAGACGATGAATAATAAAACGCCCAAAACAATGAAACATATTTGTACGGTTCTTATACTTATGGGGACTTTAAGCAGCTTTGCTCAAAAACAATGGACCTTAAAAGAATGTGTCGAACATGCCTTAGAGTACAATATTTCGGTGAAGCAATCCGAACTTGATATAGATTTGGCGAATCAAGACCTGGTGAGTGCTAAAGGAAATTTCATGCCATCGCTTAGTGGTTCTGCGTCTCAAAACTACAATTTTGGGTCCTTTATTGGTCAGGATGGAACCCGAATTAAAAGGGATACTAGAGGGAATAATTTTGGCTTAAATACGGGTGTTACTATCTTTAATGGATTTCAAAATTTAAACATTTATAAACAAGCAAAGCTTGGAGTAGAGGCGAGTCAATTACAACTCTCAATTCTTCAGGATAATATTTCAATGACGGTTATTAATGCTTTTTTAAATATTTTATTTAATAAAGAAAACCTTAAAATTGCGCAAGAACAATTAAAGATTAGTCAAAATCAATTGGATCAAATCAAGTCTCAAGTAGAAGCAGGAACCAAACCAAGCTCCGATTTATTTGACGTAGAAGCGACACTGGCCTCCAATAAAGAAAGTATTGTAAAAGCCGAAAATAGTTTAGATTTATCGATCTTAAGTTTAAGTCAAAATCTACAAGTTTCAACGCGTGATTTTGATATTGAAGAAATGGAAATCAATTTAACGTCAGCGTCTTTACTCTATGGTTCATCCGATGAAGTTTTAGCCTATGCATTAGAAAATCGTTCAGAAATTAAGAATGCAGAATTAGGGATTGAAAATTCAGATTTCGGCATTAAATTAGCACAAAGCGCTTTCGCACCGACATTGAGTTTTGGCGCGGGTTTAGGGACGTCCTATCAACACAATCAGGGAGCGATTGACTTTAGATCTCAATATTCAGCGGATCCAAATAATCCTGGAAGAGTCATTGAAACCACGGTGTCTAATGGGTTTAGTACCCAACTAGAAAATAACTTAGGGTATAATTTAGGGTTTAATCTGAGAGTCCCCATTTTTAACGGCTTCAAAACAAAAGCCAGTGTCTCTAAAGCGAGACTTAACAAAGAAAAAAGCCGACTTAATTTAGAGAAAGAAAAACAAACCCTCACAACGACCATCACACAAGCATTTGCAGATGCGAAAGCTGCTTTAAAGCAATACCAAGCAACGGAGCTTTCTGTTGCTAGTCTTGAAGATTCCTTTAAGAATATTCAAAATAAATTTAATTATGGAGCGGCGACTTCCTTTGAAGTTGAACAAATAAGAGGGCGTTTGGTAAATGCAAAATCAAACTTAATTAACTCAAAATATAATTTTGTTTTTCGTTCAAAAGTTTTGGACTTTTACATGGGTAAAAAAATTCTATAATAACTTTGACATATATTCTAAATATTGAAACGTCCACCACGAACTGTTCGGTCTCTCTAGCGAAAGAGGGCGTCGTCATTGGACTCAAGGAAGACAACAATTTGTCGTACTCTCATGCGGAGCGTCTCCATGTGTATATAGATGCGCTCTTAAAAACGGCGAACGTTTCTAAGACGCAGTTAAGCGCCATAGCGATTAGCAAAGGCCCTGGATCTTATACTGGACTCCGAATTGGTGTTTCCGCAGCAAAAGGCTTGTGTTATGCACTTAAAATTCCTTTAATTTCTGTTCCAACCCTAGAGGCGCTCGCGCATCAAGTTGAGAATCCAAATGGAGACGTAGTAGCCATGTTAGACGCAAGACGTTTAGAGGTTTATTCAGCTATTTACGATAGCAGTTTTAAAGAGACACGAACCACAGAGGCAGAAATAATCACCTCTGAGTCGTATCGTGAATTGTTAGAATCATCTCCTGTTTATTTTATTGGAAATGGAGTGGCTAAAACCAAAGAAATAATTGCACACCAGAACGCTCATTTTATTGAAAACAAATTGCCTTCTGCTAAACAAATGTGTGCGCTCTCTTTTGAAAAATTCAAGTCCAACAATTTTGAAGATGTTGCTTATTTTGAACCTTTTTATTTAAAAGACTTTATCGCAATTCCATCAAAAAAATAAATAAATTTTACCCTTTTTTCTGAATTTCAACAGCATGTGGATATGGAATTTCTATACCAGCAGCATCGAGTGCTAACTTACAGTTTTCGGTAATTCCAAAGTACACTGCCCAATAATCTTCGACCGTACACCATGGGCGAACTGCGAAATTCACAGAACTATCGGCAAGTTCGGAGACATCAACGGTAGGTAAGGGATCTTGCAATACCTTAGGATGCGATGTCAGTACAGCCATCAATACGTCTTTCGTTTGTTTAATGTTTTCGTCGTAGCCAACCCCAATGGTTAAATCAACCCTTAGTTTTCCTTCCGCAGATAAATTTATAATATTACTATTTGCTAGTGTTCCATTTGGGATGATTATGCGTTTATTGCTTGGAGATAAAATTTGAGTGGTAAAAATTTCAATATTTTTCACAACACCGATCTCGCCTTGGACATTTACTAAGTCCCCAACTCTAAAAGGTTTGAATAAAATAATCAAAACACCGCCTGCAAAATTTGCTAAAGCCCCTTGTAAAGCAAGACCTAAACCTAATCCTGCAGCAGCCATTACTGCCGCTAGGGCAGTGGTATCAACCCCAAGTTTAGAAATGACGGCGACCAACAATAGCGCTTTTAACCCCCAACCTATTAAATTTCCAAGAAAAGTTTGAAGGGTTTCGTCAACGTGGCGTACATTAAGTAGTTTTTTAGTTAAACGGATGATAAGCTTTATAGCAAATAAGCCGACAATTAATAGTCCTAAAGCATAAAGTACTTTTGGTGAGTATTCTACAAGTAGGTCTTTTAAGAGTGTTAGGTATTTTTCCATGATTTAAAAATTTGTTTTGGGGGTTATTAAATAATTTAGCATCAAATATATAAAATCTTAAATAGATTCACTAGTTTATAATTTCTCTCAAAAACATTGTAACTTTGATCCATGAAATTATTTATTGTACCAACCCCGATAGGAAATCTAGAAGACATCACTTTACGAGCGATTAATGTCTTAAAATCGGTTGACTTAATTTTAGCAGAAGATACCCGAACTTCTGGAAAACTATTAAAACATTTTGAGATTGGGACGCAAATGCATTCGCATCATATGCATAATGAACATAAAACGGTTCAAGGGATTATTCAAAAATTAAAAATGGGCACCACCATCGCATTGATTAGTGATGCGGGAACCCCAGCGATTTCTGATCCTGGATTTTTACTTACAAGAGCTTGTGTCGAAAACGATATTCCAGTCGATTGTTTACCTGGAGCCACCGCCTTTGTACCCGCCTTAGTAAATTCTGGATTACCAAATGATAAGTTTGTGTTTGAAGGCTTTTTGCCCGTCAAAAAGGGGCGGCAAACGCGATTACTTTTGCTAGCCGATGAACCTCGAACTATTATTTTATATGAAAGCCCTCATAAACTTCTTAAAACATTGGCACACCTCTGTGAATACTTTGGGGAAGATCGTCTAATTTCGGTCTCGCGTGAACTTACAAAACTATTTGAAGAGACCAAAAGAGGCACCGCAAAATCAGTTTTAGACTACTACACCAATAAGCCACCCAAGGGCGAAATTGTGATTGTTGTTGCAGGAAAATCAAAAGCGTCTTAGCCCTAAATTTTTATATCATTTAGGGGTTTCTAATGAAGATTCACTAAAAACTTTGAATGCCCGCGAATTTCTAAACTGCAACTAGGAAATCATAGTGTAACTGATAACATTATTTAGTATTTTTGAAGGAATAAGAATTAAAACAAGTTATTATGTCCCATAAAACAACAACCCATTGGAAGGGTGGAATGTTATTTGAATCCGACAACCCAAGCGGAAAAACCGTGTTAATGGATACGGTTGTAAACGGTCAATCTGAGCGGTTTGGCTTATCGCCAAAAGCAATGATGTTATCCTCTTTAGCGGGGTGCTCTGGGGTTGATATCGTCGAAATCTTAGAGAAAATGAAAGTTGTCGATTACAAACTATCTATCGATGCCGAAGGTTTTTTAACAGACGAACACCCAAAGTATTACCATAAAGTACATGTAGATTATCATTTTCATGGGAAAGATTTAAATCCCAAAAAAATTAATAAAGCCGTTACACTCTCCGTTGAAAAATATTGCGGGGTGATGGAAATGTTTCGACAGTTTGCAACGGTGACCACAGAAATTCATATTCATAATTCTTAACGATGCGTTGGACCCTCAAACCAAAACCAGATTCTAATAAAATTGCTAAACTAGCAGCCGAATTAGGGGTGGATTTTGCAATTTCAGAATTGTTATTGCAACGAGGGATTGACACTTTTGAGGCTGCTAAAACCTTTTTTCGTCCAAGCTGGTCAGATTTACATGACCCTTTTTTGATGAAAGACATGGACAAGGCGGTTGACCGAATTGAAGTGGCCTTAAAAAACAACGAACAAATTTTGGTGTTTGGAGATTATGATGTGGATGGCACCTCATCGGTTGCGTTAATGGGCTCTTACTTAGAAACTAAAAGCACACAAATATCCACCTATATTCCCGATCGGTATGCGGAGGGGTATGGGGTGTCCTACAAAGGAATTGATTTTGCATCCGACAATGATTTCTCATTAATAATTGCCTTAGATTGTGGCGTAAAAGCCATTGAAAAAGTCGCCTATGCAAAGAAAAAAGGCATCGATTTTATTATCTGTGACCACCACCGGCCTGGAAAAAATTTGCCGCCTGCCGTCGCTATTTTGGACCCAAAACGACCCGATTGCGCATACCCTTTTAAAGAACTTTGTGGCTGTGGTGTGGGGTTTAAACTCATTCAAGCATTAGCCTCTAAAGACGGTACATCCGTAGAATCGCTCGTTGAATATTTAGATTTAGTCGCTACTGCTATTGGTGCCGATATTGTGCCCATTGTTGGCGAAAACAGAGCCCTTGCTTATTTTGGTTTACAAATTATTAACACCAATCCACGACCCGGATTTAAAGCACTCATTCATCAGATGAAAAAAGAAGTGCTTACGATCACAGATGTTGTTTTTAATATCGCGCCCCGAATCAATGCTGCCGGACGCATGAAACATGGAAATTATGCCGTTTCCTTGATGAAAGAAACCAATTTTGAAACCGCTGAACTTGCGGCTAGTGAGATCGAACTTTTTAACACCAACCGTCGAGAAGCAGATAAACGCATCACTAAAGAAGCACTTTTACAAATTGAAAATTCAGACGAAACTAAGGCTGCCACTACGGTGGTTTATCAAGAGGATTGGCACAAAGGAGTTATCGGCATTGTGGCTTCTCGATTGATAGAAACCTATTACCGTCCTACTTTAGTGTTTACCAAGAGTGGCGATTACTTAGCAGCTTCTGCAAGATCAGTAAGCGGGTTTGACGTGTATAATGCGTTGGAAAATTGCAGCCATCTTTTAGAACAATTTGGGGGTCATATGTATGCGGCTGGGCTTACCATTAAAGAAGAAAACTATCCGGCATTTAAAGTTGCGTTTGAAGCAGAGGTTTTAGCGACTTTGCCTGCGCATCTTCGAACGCCCGAAATAAAAATTGATGCAGATATTAATTTTGAGGCCATCACTCCAAAATTTTATAGAATCCTAAAACAATTTGCCCCTTTTGGACCTCAAAATATGGCCCCAGTTTTTATGACGGATGCCGTTCTTGACACAGGTTATGGAAAATGTGTTGGCGAAGATCAAACACATCTACGGGTCACGCTGGCTCAAAATAGCGGTCCCAAAATGGTTGGAATTGGTTTTGGACTAGGAGAACACCTCCCAATTATAAAAAATAAAACGCCTTTTAAAGTCGTCTATTCAATAGATGAAAATGAATGGAATGGACGTGTTAGCTTGCAGTTGAAACTAAAAGGAATTAAACCATAATATGGCAAAAAGAGATCCCTACGCAGCACTTCGATTTAAGGAATTTAATATTTTTTTACTACTGCGTTTCATTTTAGTTTTTGGGTGGTCTATGCAATTTATCATTATTGAGTGGCAAGTATATTCGCTCACCAAAGATCCTTTGTCTCTTGGGATTATTGGGCTTATGGAAATTATTCCTGCCTTTAGTATGGCGTTATTTGCAGGGCATATTGTAGATCAAAGTGAAAAACGAAATCTATTATTAAAGTGTATCGGTCTTTTTTCATTCATTAGTTTTGGACTTTTTTTCTTAACCAGTCCAAACATTGAATCGACTTGGTCTACTAAAATGATTCTTTATACGATTTATGGTTTTGTATTTATGGGCGGTCTTTTGCGAGCTTTTTTTGGGCCTAGTATTTTTTCACTCGTCGCCTTAATCGTCCCTAAAAAAGTCTATCCAAACGCTGCGACCTGGAACAGTTCTACATGGCAAATGGCCTCTGTTTTAGGGCCTGCTACTGCAGGGTTTACGATTAATTGGATTGGAGTCCACTGGTCGCTATGCATAGTTTTTGGGTTGGTTTTGCTATCCTTTATTCTTTTATTTGGGATCTCTAAAAAACCAATTTTAAATCCTAAAATAGGCGAACCAGTGATGCAAAGTTTAAAAGAAGGGGTCCGATTTGTGTTTAAATCCAAAGCTATTTTAGGAGCCTTAAGTTTGGATATGATTGCGGTTTTATTTGGAGGTGCGGTGGCCTTATTGCCTGTTTTTGCACAAGATATTTTGGAAGTGGGTTCTGAAGGATTTGGGGTACTGCGTGCGGCACCTGCTGTAGGGGCTTTTTTAACAATGCTAATTACGGCCTACATTCCTATCAGTAAAAATGCGGGACTTAAACTCTTAGCAGCCATCTTTGGATTTGGGGTGTGTATTATTGCTTTTGGACTGTCGTCTATATTTTGGATTTCGGTAGTTGCCTTATTTTTTAGCGGCGTCACTGATGGGGTGTCGATGGTGATTAGACAAACCATTTTACAACTTAAGACTCCCGATCACATGCGCGGACGTGTGTCTTCAGTCAACTCTATGTTCGTCGGGTCTTCCAACGAGTTAGGCGCTTTTGAAAGCGGATTAACCGCAAAACTTATGGGTACTGTAACCGCCGTTGTTTTTGGTGGTACGATGACCTTAATTACCGTCATCACGACCGGAATTGTATCCCCAACCTTTAGAAAATTAGACCTTCAAAAAGAGTTAGATGCTCATGAAGCTCAAGAAGAGTAATTTATAATTTATCAGAGGACTTTTTAGTTTTTCTTAAATTTAGACTGTAGATATATTTAAATCCTAGGATCGATTTTGAAACGTCAAAACGCTCTTTTTTTATGAGGACGTTTAAATCAGTTTGAGTCCTATAAAAAACGGCTATTTTCCCAAACCCTTTAAACTTTCGAGACGCCGAGAGTGTAAACCGTCGTCGGTTAATTTTATCCCCATCAGCGCCATCAGAAAAGGTGCTAAAAAACTCTCCTTTTAACTTTAATAGAACGCTAAGCGGTTTTAATTTATAGTCCATCCCAAATAACATTCGAAGTTGTTCTTTGGCGATATCACCCTCATCTTCGGAAAACCCTAACTCATTTTTATTTTGATATCGAAGTCGGTAGGACACTCCAATTTTTTTAATATCGTGCTTGAAACTTGCATCCAATTGATATCTAAAATGAGATTCCACCCCTTGTTTTTTTCCAACATCATCATTTTTTTTAATAAACCGAACCCCACCACCAATTTCAAAATTCTTTGCAATTTCATAACCAGTTTCTATTTGAGTAAAATAGGTGCTGACCGTTGTAATATCATTTCGATACCGTAGGTGCTCTGAAATGGAAAAGGACATTTTTTTAGTCGCCTCTATGTCAATCTGAACGGCGCTCCATCCTTCTAAATCATTTGAGTTTTGAGCCATTATTAGATTTGAAGACGCTAATAAAAAGGCAAGGCAAGTGTATACACTGATTTTTTGTTTAGATAGTTTCATAGTTATAATTAGAGTTTATAATAGACGGTTACTTTAGCGACATCTTTTAAGAAATTCACTTTTCCAATTTCAAAACTTAAGATTTCAACGCCGAGCCTTTTTTCTAAATCAGCTTTGAGCTTGTCGTGATTTTCGGGACGGATGTTTTCAATAATTTCATAAATCACATCTTTTGAGAGGGTCTCTGTTCGTGCCCAATAACGCTCAAGAAAGTATAGAGCCAGAAGGATAATTGTATTGGCTGCAATAATTTCTGCATAGCTCATTTTTTTGTTTGAAAGGGCATTCATCACTGCGACACCAATGACCACAAAGAGATAGGTCATTTCTTTGACTTCTAGCGGAAGTGTTCTGTAACGGATAATCCCAAAAATCGCAAATAACCCCAATGCCATCCCGAGATCCAATTCATACTTTTTTAAGGTAAAGCATAAAAAGTAAACTACAATTCCAATAAGGTAAAAGGTGAACAGATATTCTTTCTTTGGGTTGCGTTTGTAGTATACAAATTTTATAATTCCAGTGAGGAAAAATAAATTCAATAAAAACCGAATCATCATTTTGTAAAAATCGTCATCGAATAAAGGAATGCCTAGTAGCTCCATATTAGTGGTTTAATTTGTTAATTTTTAAATTGAGTTCTTTAAATTTATTAGACTTTACATCCGAGAAAATATTAGCAACGCCGATACAGTATTTGCTAAAGCTAACGGTTCTAATTCTGTTTAATTTGAGCGCGCTATAGATCGGTGTTCTTATATTTTGTTTTTCTTGTTTAACTTCAATGACCGCTATATTATTGATTTTTTTTGTGGTCGAATCGGTTTTATATTCCAAGCCTGTATCTATTGTGACCCGTTCTGACCGCAGTTTGCTTACCAATGTAAATCGTTGGAAATAATTATATAAAACAGGCTCTAATTCCAGGTCTTTTTTAGTCGCTTTTTTAATAAATGCGTTGGATTTTTCTGATAAAGATGTTTCAAAATCATCAATTGAACAGCGGACTTTATTGGTCATCCCAGAGTTCTGTTTTTCCTTAATTTCCAAAAAACAAAGATCCGAGTCTACATATTTACGCATTCGTATTTTTTGACGCCTTGCTTTCCCATTATGGTGTTCTTTATAACAGGTCAAGTCTTTTGTGTCAAAGTAAAGGGTGGTGTAATTCATTAACCGCTTTTCGGCAATCTCTAAAATCTGATACTCATCATGTAATAGAGATAATATTTCCGACAATTTAGATTCCGTTGTCAGAAATTTCGTGTCGACCCGCTTCAGAAGAGAGACGTCATTCATTTCCTCCAATGCAATGGGAGGGAAGCCTGCTAAATCGGATACGTTCATTGGTTAGTTTGTGTAAATTTACAAATTTTTGGGAAACCGATTCACAATAAGTTGAAATTTAATCAATGTCAATAGTCCTAAAAGGCTTCAATTTCTAAGATTCGAGAGTTCAGTTGTTAAGCTTAATTTTATTGCAGCGTCAGAGGTACTTAATGGAAGTTGATTTTCATTGAGGAGGTTAGGAGACTCTAAGGGGTTTTCAATCAGATCATACAAGGCTTCTGCCCCCGTATTAAAATAAATATATTTATGGGTCGCATTTCGGATGGTATAATCGGGACCTTGAGTTTGCGCATTGTATTTCTCTGTATAGACAAAGTCTCGCCCTTTTGAATTGCCACTGCTTAATAAATCTAGAAAGCTACGGCTATCACCACTGTCATAACTAGCAGTACCAGCAGCGACTTCTGCGATGGTTGCAAATAAATCGGTTGTACTAATAAGTGCGTCTTCAGTTTCATTCACACGTGTCACATTTTTCCCAGAAATGACCATAGGTACATTTACGCCACCTTGGTAGATAGAGCCTTTTGCGCGATTGCTATTGTACTCCTGAACGACTTCGCTAGGAGTTCCATTATCTCCGACAAAAATGATGAGTGTATTGTCGCGATCTTCTTGGGTCATCGTGCTTAGCAACCGACCCATTTCAGAATCCATCGCTTCGATCATGGCCTGGTAGTACGGCAATGGGTTTGCTTCTATACTTGCGTCATCGGCAGGTAAATCGCCTTGATTGTGAAGGTTGGTTGGGGGTAAATGAAACGGCGTATGTGGCGCGTTGTAGGCAAGCCACAAAAACCAAGGTTGCGATTGAGCGCTGACCCAATCAATCGCTAAATCTGTAAATTTTGTAGTTGTATATGCTGTTGAGGTCGTTGTTACTCCATTTTCATTCAAATCCCAATTGGTATAGGATTGGACGCCCCCCCCCAATAGCCCGGCAAAATAATCGACCCCCATGGCCGTTGGATGGGTTGGATCTGAAGACAGGTGCCACTTCCCTATGACTGCATGGCTATATTCTGAAGCATTGGTGTTTAGGACTTTATGAAGAGATGTTTCGGAAGTCGAAAGGACATCACCAACGTTTATGACATTTGTCCGAAAGCCATACTTGCCTGTTAATATAGTGGCTCTTGTAGGGGTGCATACAGGATTTGACCATACATTATTAAATCGGACTCCCGAATTCATGAGGTCTTGTAGGTTGGGCATTGTAGGCTTGCTTGTGCCCACTGAGTAACCTGGCGTGGCATCGAGCCCCATGTCATCAGCAATAATTAATAAAATGTTAGGAGAGCTAGGGGTTGGAATGGTTTCGGGAGTCTCGGTAGCGGCATCATCCGAATTGCAGCTACTAAAAATCAAAAATGCGAGGATCCCAGTGAGTCGATTGAGTTTCATGTAAGAGTGGTTTAAGTTTTGACTCAATTGAACAGGAAACGTTTAAAGAACAAACTTTAAAATTCTTTTAAAGTTAGGGTGTCATCCTCAAAAACGGCATACGTATAATAGTGAATCCAATCGCCTAAATTGATGTATTTTGATTGCTCATTCAACGTAATATCAAGCGGTAAATGGCGGTGTCCAAATACAAAATAATCGCGGTGTTTTTCTTCTAATTTTTTTCGACTGTATTGAACTAACCACTCGTCGTCATCGCCCAAAAACCTCACATCCTCATCTCCAGAAATGACTTTATTTTTTACAGAAAGGTATTGTGCAAACCGGACGCCAATATCGGGGTGTATCCATCGGTAGAGCCATTGAAAAAATGGATTTGTAAATACTTTTTTAAGGCGTTTAAATCCTTTGTCATTTGGGCCAAGACCATCGCCATGACCAATAAGAAATGAGCTCGAGTTGAATGTGAAATCTTGTGGTTTATGGTGTACTGTAATCCCTAATTCTTCTTCAAAATAATCAGTGACCCACAAGTCGTGATTTCCTACAAAAAAATGAATTTTGATGCCTTGGTCACTGAGTTCGGCCAATTTCCCTAAAACGCGTGTAAATCCTTTGGGAACTACATATTTGTATTCGAACCAAAAGTCAAACAAATCGCCTAATAAGAAAATAGCTTCCGCATCATGCTTAATCGTATCTAACCATTGAACGAATTTTTTTTCGCGAGGCTTGGATTCTTTTGCGGTCGGGGCTCCTAGGTGGTTGTCCGAAGCAAAGTATATTTTTTTCCCTTGAGGGATTTTTAGAGCCGTCATATCTAACTGTTAGTTGTCACTTGCATACCATTCAGCAAAGCTGGTAGCTGTTTCTTGTAGTTTTAGGGAATGTAATTGTATTGTTTTGGGCAATCGTTTTTTTATCTTCTGAGCAAAATCAATCACCATCATTTCGCTGGTAGGTTGATAGTCAACTAATAGCACGTTGTGACCACGGTCGGAGAGCTCTTTTGCAAGTTCTACGTGTGGCGTGTTTTTGTTAAAGACCGTTGCGTGGTCAAAAACAGTCACAATCTCTTCTTTGATGATTTTTTTTAAATCAGTAAAATCAATCACCATTCCAAATTTCACATTAGAAGAATCTGTTATAGGGAGTCCAATCACTGTGACATCTAAGCGATAGCTATGCCCATGAACATTTTTACATTTACCATCATACCCATAGAGTGCATGACCTGTTTCAAAAGAAAATTGTTTCGTAATTCGAATGTTGCTCATCAGTGGTTTTTTGTGTCTAATCCTAAATAATTCTTATACAAAGTTAATGGTTTTGAACATGCGGTAAAAATTGTTTCCTAAATTTTATTATCAACGGAATGCCCCTGGCGACCATCCACAGGAAAAAAGCCGTAAAAACACCATGAAGTTTCCAGTCATAATAATCAAAGATAAAAAGCAGTGGTAAAAACACAAACAGGGTTGCGAGTAATAAAACATCTCTTAAATCTTTCATTTTTCCAAGCCCTTTAAAAATGCCATCAAATACAAATGCCAATGCACAAAAAGGTTGCATCAGTAAAACAATCCAAAAGATGTCATAAAATTGAGTCTGCACTGCAAGGTCATTCGTAAAGACCATTCCAATGGGCCTGTACAGCAATCCCCCAATGAGCCCCATAACAACCCCTACGATAAGGGAATATTTTATAAGTTGATTACTTAGCTGCAGTAGTAAATGGTATTTTTTGGCACCAAATAATTTTCCAGATAGGATGTTTCCTGCGCTCGAATACCCATCGACGGCAAAGGCGGCAAAAAACCATAAATTAATAGCGATGGTATAGGCTGCGATATAGGAGTTTCCATAGCCTGTTGCAAAACGTGCTGCAAAATATAGAGCCGTGTTAAGGGCCAGTGTTCTCACGATCAGATGTCCGATCATATTCAAAAACCGTGGAATTTCTTTATTAAACGGCCGAGTGAATCTTAAAGGGATTTGTGTTTTCTTTAAAAGAAAATAGGTGGCCATTGCGGCCATTAAAAACTGAGAAATCACACTTGCAAGGGCGGCACCTTTAAGGTACAGCGGCGGAAACACATTGGCAATTCCATAAACCATTAAAATATCCAAAACAATGTTTAGGACGGCTCCTGTGATGGCAATGATCATGGGGTAATAAGTGTTTTGAAGGCCTCTAAAGACTCCAAAAATGGCAAATGTAAAGAGCGTAAAAGGCAATCCTAGGACCCGGATTTTATAATAGTCGATACTGTATTCTAAAAGTAATCCAGAAGCATTATAAAGTTTAAAAATGGACCGACAAAACGGATAGGTTCCTAGACAGATTAATAAACTTAGCAGCAAAATAAGAGTGATGGCTTGGGCTGGTAAATTTTTGACTTCCTCTAATTTGTTAGCACCGACATACTGAGAAATGATCGACGAAATAGCACTTCGCGATTGTCCTAACACCCAAATAAGCATGGATAAAAAAGTAGTAACAATCCCTACAGCAGCCAAAGATTCTGTGGCATTTATTGGAATATGGCCCACGATAGCGGCATCTGTAAGAGAAAGAATCGGTTCAGAAATACCTGCGATAATGGCTGGCACCGCAAGTTTGTTGATGTGTTTGAGGCTTATACTTGTTTCCAATAGGACTATTTTCCGCGTCCCGTTTTTCTAACGGCAGTGGTTTTACTTTTGTTTTTACTCTTAAGGTCCGATTTAGCACCTTTTTTTGTGTCTGCTTGTTTTACGGTTTTATTGCCAAAAAATTTACTGCTCATAATAGATATAATTTAGAGTCAAATGTACGAAAAAGACTTCTAAGTCACGACGTTAATATTTTGAACTTACGTTCATTTTAGAGTTAGGGGCTATAATTCATGGAGGTTTTCAAATCTGACATTAACAATTTAGATTTTTTATTTATAGTAAATTGCAAGAATAAAATAATAATTGTAGATTTATAAAAATTATTAACCAATTCAAACTAAAATGAAAAACACAATTTTTTTGATAGCATTTATGCTATTCAGTACCATGTCATTTGCTCACTTTCCTGTGACAAAAACAGTCGTTGAAGGCAACGAAGTCATTGAAGCTACTATTTCAAATTCTGATGCATTTGCCGGAAAAACACAAGTAGCTGCTTTGTTAATTTGTTTCTTTTTAGGAGGTATTGGTATCCACAGATTTTACCTAGGAGATATCTGGCAAGGTGTTGTCCAATTATTAACTTTCGGAGGCTTGGGTGTTTGGACGTTAATTGATTTCGTTAGAATTTGCGTCGGCGATCTTGGACCAGGATGGTAATTAAGTTTACATATAAAAAACCAGAAATAGTTTTATTTCTGGTTTTTTTATGCCTTATAAATTTTTCTCAGGCTCAAAGTTATTCTGGCGTTATTCAGGTATCCGATTCCATTATTTTCCCGTATTATCTAAAATTACCAACTAAAGCAACGAAAGGATATTCCGTGTCAGACATGCATGGAACTACAGAAACTTTAAGCCTTATTTCGTTAAAAGACTCAGAAAATGGGATCATTAATGTAGAGGAATCTTTAGCGATTTACACGCGTACAAATAGCGACGACTATGATGATTTTTGTAAATTATTTTTCGATTTAAAAAAGAAAGACATCGGGTCTAAGTCGATGGAATTTGACTTTGAAGCCAAATTTAATAACAACACCCAGTGTGCTGTAGGACTCATTAGCCTTGAAGAAACAACGAATTTAAAAAACAAATTAGACAACGTAAAAAATAAAATCGCCAACAACAAGTTGTTAAAATCGCTTAGCGATCCATCGGACCGGGACATTTCGGTTCAAAAAATTGAAAGTTTACAAAAGTTTTCACCCGATAATTTTATTGATAAAATTGAATTAAAACACGAGGATTCTATTGGTTTTTTATCTTTGTCCGAGAAACAATCGATCCGTTTAAACTTTAATAGACCCATCGAAGAAGTTGAGCGGCATTTAAAGTTTGTGACCAATGGGAGGATCCTAAAAACGTCCAACACAATCACCTTCGAAAGAATGGACTCTACACAAAAAATGGTTGTGGATATAACCGCTTTGGACTCGACAGAACCCATTGATTTTAAACTCAATACTATTGAAAATTTTGAGTTGCAGTTTTTTATAGATTTAAAAGCTGCGGATTTTATTTCATTAGCCTTTTAGATCTCAGTAATTTCATTACTTTTGGCGAAGGTTTTAAGAGCCTCTTTTAAGTTCAAGATTTCTAGACTGAATTTAAAACGAATCATTATAAATGGGGATGTAGCTCAGTTGGCTAGAGCGCTTGACTGGCAGTCAAGAGGTCGTTACACAGTATTGTGTATGCTACTAATTGATTAACAGGTATTTAGAAATAACTATTTAATAGTTGTTTAACTAAAGTGCCATATAAATGCCAAAAAGTAGTCTATCTTACCCCAAAGTTTGTAAACATAGAGACGGTCGATACTATGTAGATTTTAATCTTAATTCTAAGCGTTATCGGTTATTTAGTGGTAAGCGTATTAATTCTTCTCTTTATCCCAATTCGTATCCGTCAAAACTAAGACGAAATAAAGCTATATTACTTGCTAAAGAGGTTTATGATTATTTAGTTTCAAATAATTATTCATTTACTAAGCCTCTTAGTTCAATAGAGTTATTTGACTTTATAATTAATTCGAAACTTAATGAACCCTTATCAAAGTCATACAAAAAGACACTATCTAAGACGGTAAGACATTTAAGGGATGAACTCATAACAAAAGGTCATATATCAAAACAATTCATAAATAATATTCCATTAAAATACAGTAATAATACGTCATATAATACAACAAGAAGACACTTAAATGTCTTGGTAAATTATCTCTATGAAAATGGGTTTAAGATTGAGAAATCAAGCCTTAAGACACGCAAACAAAATGAGAAGTTACACAAGCCCATAAATAATGTTAAAGCACTCTTAGATGAGGTGTATATGCACAATAAGAACCTGCATCTGTGCTGTTTATTAATCTACTGCTGTTTGCTTAGACCTCACCAAGAAATTAGACGGTTAAAATGGAGTGATTTTAGTGATGACTTATCCACTATTAGTCTTTCAGGAAACAAAGTAAAATCTAAGCGTAACAGAATAGTTCCTGTGCCTATTTACATAAGACAGTTGCTTGTTAAAGGACAACCTCAACACAATATATTTACAGGTACTACAAGACCATTAAACGAGGACTATTTTAAGACACTTTGGGGGCGTTTTAAGAGGGTTTCAAAACTGCTTGAACAAGACCAAACACTCTACTCTTTTAGACATACAGGGGCTATAGAAATATTTAAGAGAACAGGTTCAATAACCAAGCTACAAAAGGCTATGGGACACTCCTCTATAAATGTGTCTCTGACTTACTTGAGAGGTTTAGAAATAGCTGAATTGAAGGAAGAAGATATGCCTATGGTTTAAAAAAATGGGGTTTAGTAAATTTAATTTAAGCAATGATTTCCTAGTCTTATCTGTTATAATAACTATAATTTTAATCATATTATTTAAATAAAAAAAGCTATCAAATTAATGATAGCCTTACTTTTAATTGGGAGTTATTTAATTAACTTATAACTTGTTTAAGTTTTTTTTAATCTATATATCTGTAAAAAGTACTAACATCTCCTTCTTCATCAGTAAAAGTAACTGTGTTGTTATTGTCTGTTAGTGTATAAGTCAATATTGCGATATCTTCTAAATCGATAAAGGATAAAGTTACTGTATTGGAAGTTGCTTCCCAGTTAAATCTTTGAGTTTCCAAATCCGATTCCAGATTTCCTGTGCCATCTGAATTGTATGTAGCAATTATATATATGCTACCATCATCACTATCATTTAAAAAACCTGTCCAAGTACCTACAAGTTCAGTTCTTATGCTACTACTACCATCATCATCCTTTGATGAGCAAGATAAAAAAGTTACTATACTTAATGCTAATACCAGTACTGATTTGATTGTTGTTTTCATATTTATTTAAAATTGGTTTATATTTCAAAGGTAAAGTAAATCACAATAAAAACAAAATTACTACTGACGAACATAAGATTATAGTTAAACAACGTCTGCTTGAAATAGCTGAGTTAAAAGAAGAGGATATGCCTATGGTTTAGTTACAGTCAGAATTTAATCTAAATAAACTATATTCAGGCGTTTCAAAATGTGCTTCACCTCCATCACATTCAAAAGCAACAGGAGTTACTAATTCATTGCCAAAATGTAAATCAACAGTCAGAACATTATTTTCAAATGTGTAAGGATTGGTTGTTGGTATATGATTACCATCATTAGCTTCATAGGAGTTATATAATGCATTACAATCACCTTCTACACAATAGTAAGTATAACGAACCCCATCTTCAAAAAGATACATTGTGTTCCCCGCAGGAACAGTCCCTTCTATAAGCCATTTACCTTCTATGGTGTATGTTGGTAATGGACTGTCTTCAGAACTATCATCACTACTACAAGCGAAGATAAATAAAGCGGATAGTAAGAGTAGTTTTTTCATACCACTAATTTACAAAATTTAGTTTTTACTTAAACTATCTGAAGAATATAGCTATGGTTTAAATAATGCTATTATCAATTCCGCTTATTATTTTAAAACTAATCTTGTAACTTTGTAATAAAAATTAAATATGTTGCTTTCGGCTTTTAAACAATCGCTTATTGAATTAGATACGTTAAAATTTCAACTCCCTAATGGGCAGTTTGTCCCATCGCATTTTCATATCACAGAAGTAGGAAATGTAAAGCGGAACTATATAGATTGTGGTGGAAAGCTGCGAGAAGAAAACAAAATCAACTTACAACTTTGGGTGGCGTCTGATACAAACCATCGCCTAAAGCCTAATAATATTTTAGAAATACTGCAATTGACGGAAAAACAATTAGGCTATTCAAATTTGGAATTAGAAGTTGAATACCAACAAAATACTATTGGGCGTTATAAATTAGCTTTTGATGGCGCTGTATTTCAACTTATCAATACTCAAACAGCTTGTTTAGCACCCGACCAATGCGGCATCCCGCAAGAAAAGCCTCGAGTTCGTCTTTCAGCAAGTGGTGTAAACTGTAACCCTAATTCGGGTTGTTGTTAGTATTAAATGTTTTTTAACATACAAAATAGCAGAATTGAAGTAGGAAGATATGCCTATGGTTTAGTTATTCCATATTAGCTACATATTCTGCTGAATCAAAAATATAAGTTACTCTTGAAACTTTATCACCTTCCCACCTAAAATAAGCATGAACTGGATTATTAACAATTACGCCAGTAGATTTACTTATCCCTTCCCACGTGAACCAAGTACTTGTATAAATAGCGCCATCATCATAAATAAATGTAGAAGTAGATGGGTTGATGTTCTTTATATCATTATAAAACCCTCTTCCGCCCATAAATGCTTCAATCATTTCAGCAGGAGACATCTCTTGACCATTTACTATGGCAACTGCATTTTCAGCAAAAATTCCGTCCTGACCTGTCATATCATTATCTAAATAAGCTTTATTAAATGCATCCATAACCATAGACTTTTCATCATTTTTTTCAATAAGACCCTGCTGATTTACAGATTTTTTTTCAATTGTTGTACAACTTAAAATAAATAAGCTTACAAATAGTGTGTAAAAAATATTTTTCATAATTATTGTTAGTTTTAATTTAATAATATTAAATATAAGAATTACTGAATTAAAAGAAGAAGATATGCCTATAATTTAGTTAATTTAGAAACA
>Ga0209406_1000333_pt1 | contig 38033 bp, 31 predicted proteins | sample COGITO_mtgs_1204_FD_184808 | JGI IMG/M metagenome (GOLD analysis project Ga0209406, IMG submission 184808) | Pelagic marine microbial communities from North Sea - COGITO_mtgs_120426 (SPAdes) (version 2) | ecosystem: Environmental > Aquatic > Marine > Epipelagic ... | reverse complement strand
TTGGCACTCGATTTTTTGTATGGGAAATCATTTGCTGATTCAGAGCAAAGCGCTACCTATATTAATTTACCGTCCGTAAATGGCGGTGAAGGTCCACGGATTAATAGTCAAAAAGATGATGATGATGGCGTAACTTATCAAGGGAGTATCAATTATTCGAATGAGCGGCTTCAGTCGGCATTCAATATATCGCGTGATGAAGGTGTTAATGGTAATGGTACTTTATCTTTAAATACGCGGGTTAGTCTGAATGCACAGTTCAAATTTAATAGGCGCCACTTTGTTTCTAGTGATCTGCAATGGTATCGACTAGAAAACTCTGGTTTTTCTGGGGCTGATTTCTATGATAGAGATATCATGTCTAGTACTTTAAGCTACGGTTATAACGTCACAGAAAATTGGTCATTAGCATGTACCTATCGATTTCAGGATTTGTATCGTGTTCGACAAGAAACACATGGTCGGGGTAATGAGTTTACGTTAAGCGCTGCCTGGAACCCAAATAAAATGAGTTGGTCGCGTTAATGGCGAGCAATTAGAGAAGACTAAAAGAAGTATGAGATGTTGGTAGCGATGGCTAGGATAGTCGAGAAACTATCTAAGCCACTAAAAATTTTAAATAGGATCATAAAATATTTATGAACAATCAGGCAGAGATGCTAGATATTGAAGAAAACACTCGATCGATTAGCGATTATATTAATGTGGTTCGCCGGCGTAAACGTGTGCTCGCTATTACAGCTAGTTCGGTGATGGTTGTTATTATTTTGAGTGCTTTTTTATGGCCAAAAACGTATCGTTCGCAAGCGATTATTCTTATTGAGCAGCAAGATATTCCGACTGACTTAGTGCAAACCACTATCACCAGTTATGCTCAGCAGCGCATTGAAGAAATTAAGCAGCGCATTATGACCATCGGCAATATCATCGGTATTGTTGAGGAGTTTGGACTCTATACTGAGCGTGAAATGGAGCGCAAAACACGAACTGAAATTGCTGAAGAGTTTCGTAGGGCGGTGTCTATACGACCAATTAGTGCCGAGGTGGTTGATCCTCGAAGCGGTCGTCCTACCGAAGCTATTATAGCCTTTAGCTTGTCTTTTGATGGTGAAGTGCCGAGTAAAGTACAAAAGGTAACTAACGAAATAACCACTTTATATCTTGATGAGAATCTTAAAGATCGTACTGCACAAACAAAAAGTACTTCAGATTTTTTGACAGCTGAATCAGAATTCTTATCTGAACAGCTTGCGGATCTCGATACTAAAATTGCAATTTTTAAAGAGAATAATAAAGGAGCGCTGCCTGAACAAAATCAATTTAATTTGAGCGTGGTCGACAGAACGGAATTGCAAATTAATGATTTGGATTTTCAAATAAAAGCTTTAAAAAAGAGAAAAATACAATTAGATGGAGACTTGACTCAAATTAGCCCAAGCGCGCCGACGATGTTATCGAACGGTCAAATGGTTTTGGGTGAAGCGGATCGATTAAAAGCATTACAGAGCCAAATTCGACAATATGAGTCGACATATCATCCTGGTCATCCTACTTTGATACGCTTACGACGTGAGGTTGAAACCTTGCTTGCGGGTGGTGGTAAGCTGGATGAGTACAAAGAAATGACTGAACAACTTAAGCAGGAGAGAGATACTCTGGACGCGCTTGAGGGTAAGTATACAGGAGACCATTCGGAGGTATTGCAGTCAAAAAGAATTATTGCAAGCTTAGAGTCGAGTCTTGCAGAGACGATTCAGGCAGACGCTGAATTAACGCCTGACAATCCAGCGTATTTAGTACTGCGTACTCGGCTTAATGCGACTAACGAAGATATTCGCTCTAATAGTGAAAAAATTAAAGCGTTACGAGAAAAGATAGAGCGATATGAAGGTTATCTTTCGCGAGCGCCACAAATAGAAAAAGAGTATCAGTCATTATTGCGTGATTATCAAAATACTTATGTGAAGTATCAAGAGATTCGGTCTAAAAAAATGTCTGCTGATTTGGCTCAGAATTTAGAGTCGGAGCGAAAAGGTGAGCGCTTCACATTAATCCAGCCTCCTGAATTACCGGTAGATCCTGTCAGTCCGAATATAACGGCCATGGTTTTTCTTGCTGTTATATTAGGAGTGAGTGCTGGTCTAGGGGTTATTATTTTACAGGAAGGTATGGCTGCCGTTATATTTGGTGCTGCTGAGGTGACGGCTTTAACTGGCGTTGCACCCTTAGCGGTCGTTGGATATATGGAGACTAAAGATGAAGAGAGTAAGCATAATCGTAAGCGCTTTTTAATAGTCTTAGGTTTGGTGCTGGTCGCCATTTTGGTACTTCTATTGTTCCATTGGTTTATTAAGCCGTTAGATGTCACTTGGTATATATTAATGAGAAAGTTAGGCTTTTAAGGTCTAGATTGAGTGAGTTTTTTTATTTAAAAAAGTAAAAATTATTAAGGCGAGAGCGTGATGGAAAGAATACAAGAAGCAATAGAAAAAGCCAGGCGCGAACGTCAAGGTAATATTGGTTCGGCGCAGGAGCCAGCAACTTCAGATTTATTGCCTGAAAGTCAGCCTGCGGAAGAGGTAAGTCAGTCTGTGCTACCAACCGCCTCGACAGATGGGCAAGGCTCAGTAAGGGTGAAGTACTCTCAAACTCGAACAGTAAAGCTAGATGATGAGGCATTAAAAGATCGACGTATCGTTGCTGGTTTTGCTCATGACAAGCGCTCGGAACCTTATCGTCAGCTTCGCGGGCAAATTCTAAATAAATTCCGACAAAATAATTGGCAGACTTTGGCTATCACAAGTCCTAATAGCGGTGGTGGGCGAACATTGACTGCAATGAATCTTGCTATAAGTCTATCTTTAGAAGTGAATCAAACCGTTTTATTGGTAGATCTAGACTTACGACAGCCAGGAGTCGCAGGTTGCATTGGTGTCGATGATGTTGAATATGGCATTGTTGATTACATTAATGGAACTCAGAAGTTAGAAAATATATTAATTCATCCAGGCTTTGAGCGTTTAGTATTATTGCCTGGAACACCTCAGGGTGCATTTACATCTGAGATTCTTAGCTCGCCAGAAATGAAAAAAGTTAAAGATGAATTGGTTGCTCGGTACCCTGGTCGTTTAATTATTTTTGACTTGCCAGCGGTGCTTAGTCACGATGATGCGCTCGTATTTGCCCCCGGTTGTGATGCTACCTTAATGGTTATTGAGGAAGGCGGAACCAAGAAAAAAGAAATCGAACGCGCTTATCAATTACTTGATGGCTGTAATATTATTGGATCAGTACTCAATAAAGTTAAGTATTTATAATTAGCTTAAATGATTAACTTATAAAGTATATCGGTAGGCACAAATATTATGTATCGCCAACACTTTGGTTTAAAAGCAAAGCCCTTCAGTTTAATTCCTGATCCTAGTTTTCTGCATTTTTCAGATAAGCATAAAGTCGCCTACAGTTTATTAGAATACGGTCTGCATGAGCAGAGCGGCTTAACGGTGATTACTGGTGAAGTAGGTAGTGGCAAGACAACACTGATTCGGCATTTATTGAGTGAAATTGATCAAAGCGAATTGGCGATTGGATTAATTAATAATACGCATGCATCGTTGGGTGATTTAACACAGTGGGTAGCATTAGCGTTTGGTATTGCTCATGAAGATAAAGACAAAGTCACTTTGTTTCGTGATGTACAAGACTATCTTATTAATGAATGGGCGAATGGTAAACGCGCTGTCTTAATAGTTGATGAAGCTCAGAATATGGATAAAGAGACGTTAGAGGAATTGCGTCTCTATACCAATATCAATGCTGATGGAGAGCAGTTTTTACAAATTGTTTTAGTTGGTCAGCCAGAGTTACGTGATATTTTACGAGCGCCAGAACTGGCTCAAATGGCGCAACGTGTTTCGGTGGAATACCATATAGAACCTTTAGGCTGGCAAGATACGGCAAATTATATTCGACATCGATTAGCCACCGCCAGTAACGAAGAAAGTGTTGATGCTGCATCGCATATATTTGATTCAGTGGCGATAGCCGTTATATTTTATTTTAGTGGTGGCGTACCACGTTTAATTAATACGCTGTGTGATTTTGCGTTGGTGCATGCTTATGCCATGGGCTTACAGACGATTAACCATTCGATCGCTTTAGAAGTTATTCGTGGCAGAACAATTGGCGGCGTCAATCGTTTTACTAATAATGAAGAGCAACTTAAGTTAGTTCGAGAGCGTGTGCTTGATGCTGTAGGTCTTGATTTGGCATCAGCGCTTGAGGATTACAAACCGAGTACGCCTAAAAGCGCAGAACTGACAGATGATACAGTTCTGTAACGGCAATTAAATGATGAGTGAGCTGTAGCTATGAAAGTTGTAATGATTGGTGCTGGATACGTTGGCCTTGTTTCGGGCGCATGTTTTGCCGAATTTGGTGCTAGCGTAACTTGTGTGGATGTTGTGCAAGAAAAAATCGATGCGCTCAGAGATGGCGTTATGCCAATTTATGAGCCGGGCCTCGATCTGCTAGTAAAAAAGAATGTAGATGCTGGGCGACTTGGTTTCTCAACAGATTTAGCGTCAGAAGTGCCTAAAGCGGACATTATTTTTATTGCCGTCGGTACGCCAACCCGCCGAGGTGATGGTCATGCTGACTTAAAATATGTGTATGCGGCGGCAAAACAAATTGGCCAGCACCTTAATGGTTATACCGTTATTGTTAATAAATCGACAGTGCCGGTTGGCACTGCTAGCCAAGTATCTCGATTAATTGCAGAGGTTAATCCTGAGGCTGATTTTTCAGTCGCGTCTAACCCTGAATTTTTACGTGAAGGCGCTGCCATAGGTGATTTTATGCGTCCCGATCGTGTCGTTTTAGGCATTGAAGATACGCGCGCTGAAGAAGTGTTAAGAGAGTTGTATCGACCGATTAACTTAATAGAAGCGCCTATTCTAGTGACTAACTGGGAAAGTGCTGAGTTAACAAAATATGCTGCGAATGCTTTTTTGGCTACAAAAATAAGCTTTATCAATGAAATAGCTAATCTTTGTGAGGCGGTGGGAGCCGATGTTCATGATGTCGCAAAAGGGATGGGTCTTGATGCGCGTATAGGTAAGAAATTTTTGCACCCAGGACCAGGTTATGGCGGATCTTGTTTCCCTAAAGATACTTTGGCGTTAATTCGTATTGCACAAGAAAATGATGTGCCATCGCGTATTGTTGAAAGTGTTGTTGAAGTTAACGCTGCGCAAAAAGCGAGAATGGTTAAAAAGATTCGTACTGCATTGGGTGATGTCTCTGGAAAAACCATCGCTATTCTCGGTTTAACCTTTAAGCCTGAAACCGATGATATGCGTGACTCACCCTCACTATCTATTATTCCGCCTTTGTTAGATAAAGGCGCCATTATAAAAGCACATGATCCTAAAGGCTTCAAAGAGGCAAAGCATGAGCTTCCGGATACGGTGCAATATCTTGATGATGTTAATGATGCTATTGCCGATGCTGATGCCATCGTCATCATGACAGAGTGGAATGAATACCGCAGTTTGAATTTAGCTGAATTGAAAAAGAAAATGCGCGGCAATGCTTTTATTGATCTACGTAATGTTTATGAGCGTCATGCTGTTGAAGCGGCGGGGTTTGATTATGCCGCGGTAGGGCGTTAAAAATTATGAATATTTTAGTGACGGGTGCCGCAGGCTTTATTGGTTCGGCATTATCTTTACGGTTACTCGCCGATGGCCATAAGGTAATTGGTATTGATAATTTTAATGATTATTACGATGTTAACTTAAAACGTGCGCGTGTCGCTCGTGCGTTAGCATTAGACGCCTTCACGTTATACGAAATTGATGTCGCGGATAAGTCAGCAGTTATGGATGTGTTTAAGCGTGAGTCTATTGATCGCGTTATGCATTTGGCGGCACAAGCAGGTGTCCGTTATTCACTCGATAATCCTTCCGCTTATATCGATGCAAACATGCATGGTTTTTTAAATATTTTAGAAGCTTGTCGTGACCATCCAGTCGAGCATTTAGTCTATGCATCTACGAGTTCCGTTTATGGCGCTAATCAGACCATGCCATTTTCAGAGCATGTAGGCACTAACCATCCAGTCAGCCTTTATGCGGCCACGAAAAAAGCGAATGAATTAATGGCGCATGCTTATGCGCACTTGTTTAAAGTGCCTGTAACTGGGTTACGGTTTTTTACTGTTTATGGTCCTTGGGGCAGGCCTGATATGGCACTCTTTAAATTCACCCAAAAAATATTAGCGGGTGAGCCTATCGATGTTTATGGATATGGTGAACAGTCACGTGATTTTACCTATATAGACGATATTGTTGAAGGTATTGTTAGAACGTTAGCTAATCCAGCACAGGCTTCTGATAGCTGGGATGCCAAACAGCCAGACCCATCACTCGCTGGTGCGCCTTATCGAATATACAATATAGGCAGTAATAGCCCTCAGCCATTAATGCGCTATATTGAAGTGTTAGAAGATAGCTTAGGTGTAGAGGCTCAGAAAAACATGCTGCCAATGCAGCCAGGTGATGTAAAAGATACCTATGCTGATGTGAGTAATTTAATTGCTGATGTTGGTTATAAACCTGATACCTCGATTGACGTTGGTGTAAAACGGTTTGTTGAATGGTATCGAAATTATTTTAAAATTTAATCCTATTTGAGATAGCTAATGAAAAGTGTCAGTGATTATCAAACAATTTGCGTAATGGGTTTAGGCTATATTGGATTGCCAACCGCTTCTTTATTGGCCACTAAAGGTTTTTCGGTTACCGGCGTTGATGTCTCGCAAAAAGTGGTCGATACCATTAATAAAGGCGAAATTCATATTGTTGAGCCGGATCTTGATATATTGGTTAAATCTGCTGTTCATTCAGGTAATCTTTCGGCCAGTTTAGAGCCTGTTGAGGCCGATGTTTTTATCATTGCGGTGCCAACACCTTTTAAGGATGGTGGCCCAGATCATATCTCAGGTAAAAAGCCTGACCTTTCTTATATAGAAGCAGCGACTAAAAAAATCTCTCCTTTTATTAAGCCCGGTAATTTAGTTATTTTGGAATCAACCAGTCCTGTTGGAACAACGGATGAAGTGGTTGCTGAAATATTAAAACAAGATGGGCATTCTATTGGTGAGGATATTTATATCGCTCATTGTCCCGAGCGAGTGTTGCCGGGTAGAATTTTAATAGAGTTGGTTGAGAATGATCGAGTTGTTGGCGGCATTAATGAAAGCTCTACTGACGTAGCCGTTGAGTTTTATGAGCGCTTTGTTCGAGGTGAGGTATTGCCAACTACTGCTAAGACCGCTGAGATGGTTAAGCTGACAGAAAACTCATCGCGCGATGTGCAAATTGCTTTTGCTAATGAGCTATCTATGATTTGTGAAGGTGAGATAATTAATACTTGGGAAGTGATCGCACTGGCTAACCGTCATCCACGAGTTAATATTCTTAATCCTGGCCCCGGCGTAGGTGGGCATTGTATCGCTGTCGATCCTTGGTTTATTGTTGATCGCTCACCTGAATGTTCAAATTTAATAAGAACAGCCCGTGAAGTGAATGACGCTAAGCCTGAGTGGGTTATTGAGCGAGTCAGAAAGTGTGCTGATAAATTCAAAAACCCCGTTATTGCCTGTTTGGGCTTGGCCTTTAAAGCTGATGTTGATGACCTGCGTGAGTCTCCAGCATTTGATATTGTTAAAAAATTAAAAGCCTTGAATTTGGGTGAGCTATTAGTTTGTGAGCCAAATTTAAAAGAACATGATGATTTTAAACTGTGCACTATGGACGAAGCTATAAAAAAAGCCGATATAGTCTTACTGTTAGTAGACCATAAAAAGTTTAAAGGTTTTAAAGCCGTTGAGCTCAATGAAAAAATTCTCATCGATACAAGGGGAGTTATCAGGTAATGTCCGCAGGACTTATCGGTCAATTCACTTTATTGCTAAGTAGTCGTGTTAGTCAAAAAGTGATTGGCTTTACCTCTCTCGCTATTTTTAGTCGCTTGTTGAGTCTTGAAGAAATTAGTTTAATGGCTATTTTCGCGTTAGTGGCTGATTTTATAGCGGTGGTGTTTAATTTTGGTTTGCAACCCTATATTTTAAGACAAGTGCCGCGTTACAGTGATGACGACAAAGGGGCACGAAATAGTTTAATAAAAACGATTATCCTCATTAATGTGTTCTGTTGCCTCTTTGGGGTAATCGTAGTTTATTGTGTTAATTCATTCTTTAATCTGATTGACTTCGATTTACTCTCACCACAGTTAGAGTGGGTATTCTTTTTTGGGGTTTATTGCCAATCCCTCGCTGTATTTATGATTCAGCAGATGGTGGCGTTGAAAATGTATAAAATGATTGCTCGGCAAGGGATTGTTGCAGCGCTTATTATTTTATTATTAGTACTAGCCATTGCGCCTAAGTTTGGTGTGATTGGATTGGTTTATGCATTAGCAGTGTCCGCGACATATTTATTGATTTCAAGCGCTTATTCAGTTTTTAAGACTGCGGATTTATTGGATGGAGTTGGGTATAGTAATTCAGTATCTATTGTTACTGAAGCTATGCCGTATTATTTTGAAGGTATTATGGTTTATCTACGCCGCCAAGGTGATCAGCTAATAGCGATTACTATAATCGGTGCTGAAGGGTTAGGCATATATTTTATTGCAAAGAAATATGCCGAGCTCCTGCAGATGTTTGTTACTACCTTGGATCAAATTGTCACGCCACGTTTGGCTGAGCTGTATGAGCGATCACAGATCGAATTTAAGCGTTTTATGTTTGATGTGGCTGGATGGTGTGTGTGGTCAACGGTACTCCTTTTCTTTCTTGCCATGAGCGCTATTCCGATTTACGTCTATCTAGTGGGTCAGCAAGGCGTAGTCGATTTGGAATTGATTATTACCTTACTATTGTTTAAAGCTGCTTTTGAAATGATTCGTGGTGTTGCGATAGGAAGAGCAGTATTTGTTGCCACGAGATCGATTTATCGTTTTTATCTCACTTTATTTGAGGCGGTTATACTCTTGCCACTTTTGTATGTTGGGGCTAAATATTATGGCTTGGTAGGTTTGGCGATTGCCCCTGTAGGTGCTTCAGTACTGACGGTATTGGTCGGCTTATTTTTTATCTATAAACAGGCCGACTTCTTGCTGTTAAAAGCTAAGTGGATAAAAGCTGTCTTGGCTGGAGCAGTGATGGTTCTTTGTTTGTGGGGCATAAATGAAAGCGTTTTAACAATCCCTGATTGGTTATTACTAAAGCCTCTTGTTGCTTTATGTATAGCTGTCGTGACTTATCTGGTATTTAATGGCTTAGTCGCGAGTAAAGAGCAGTTAAAGCTTGCTCGGATGTATTTACGCCGATGAACAAAAGTAGTGTTTGGTTAATTTCTCTATGTTTAATTACCTGCGGTGCTAAGGCTGATTTTTCACAGGCCATCATTTTTTATAGTGGTGCTGATGCGTTGACAAAATCTCAAGCTAGCGTTCTTTCAAAATATGATTTAATTATTACAGACAGATTTCGCTATAAAGATGTGTCTGGAAATAGCTGGCGTTATATCAAAAGAAAAAATTCAGACAGTCAAATATTGCTGTATCAATTAGGCCCGATAGTCAGTAAGCATTCAGACCAATATAAGCCTTTTTATTTAAATAATATTGGTCGCTACGATGAGATAAAAAATAAAAATATTGTCGCAAATGCGAATAAATCTCCATCCTATTTTATTTCTAACATATTGGGGAGTAATGCTCATGTGAAGGGCTATGAGCATTATCTATGGTTGGATTTTAGTGAGCAGCATATACAAGATCTATGGTTTTCATCTACCAAGAAAGATGTGCTTGACCAGCGCTGGCGTGCAGACGGTATATTTATGGATTTGGGCTTGGCTTATCCATTTAGTTATAAAGATTATTTAAGAGGTTTGGTACCAGAAAAGTATAAAGAACCAGCTGTGTGGGGAGAGGCAATGAAAAAATTTATTGCGTATCAAACACAGCTATTAAACAACGAAGATCAGCTTTTCGCCGTTAATCGGAGTTATTCGGCTACAGAATATGGCTATCAAGATTGGCGACAATTAGATAAGAGTGAAGTGGCACCGCAATTTGTGATGGAGGAGAATGCTTTTTTTAATCACTATGGTCCGAGCGATATTCAATGGTTGACAGAAGAACAGTGGTGGCGACAAATTGAGATGAGTCAGCATATTAGCCATTCCTCAATTATTTTTGTCGCACAAACAGATATACCTCTGGATGGTTCCGGGAAAGATAACTTTGGCAATCAGGTGAGTTATTGTCAGGCATTACGTTTTGCTACTATGTCGACATTATTAGCAGAAAAAAAAGGCCGTAGAGATTATTTGATTTTTAATGAAGATAGAACAAAGCAAAGGCTCAGAAATATAAGTTACAAGTCGATGCTTGACGAGCTAGATGTGGGTGGTCCAGTATCAAGTTTAGAGGTTAAAAAAACCTCTAATGGATTGCTATATAAGCGTCATTTTGAACATGCTACGGTTTATGTTAATCCGGGTAATAAAGCGATAGTGTTAAATCTTCCATCTAACAGTGAAATATTACCTTGGGCTTGTGCCGCAAAGGTTAATTCAAAAGAATTAGCATCGAAAGATGCAATTTTGATTTTAAGGCAATGATATGAAACTGATTATCTTTTTAGTGTTTTTTTTTGCTGAAGTAGTTCTTGAGGCTGGCGCAGGTCTGCAGAGCGTGATATTTACAGGACTATCACTTAAAAATTTATTGCTAATTGGTTTATTGGTAGCTGTTTTTTATAAAAAAAATAAAGTTAGAAAGCTAACATACCTTCCGGCGATCAATAAATTGGTTTCTATATTTTCATTTTTCACGCTATATGCCTTGCTTATTACAATAATGGCATCAAGTTTTTTTGTTTCATGGAATTACGACACCGTCACCGCTTTAATAAGCTGGAAAGGTATTGTGTTGGATGGTATTTGCGGTTTATTAGTTTATGCATTATTAGTGCAAGGTGAGTATCGCTCTAAGCAATTAATTATTTATATGGTTTATGTGCTGGCTTTTATGGGTCTATTAACGATGACCGAAGCCATTTTACATGTGCCGCAACTGTTTGGTGTCGATGATAATTCTATTCGCCCCAATGGGCCCATGGGAGAGCCAAATCAGTCGGCAGTTATCTATGCCATGCTTGTTCCCTTATGTTTTTCTTTTATTTTCACTCAGCGTCGCCCGTGGATATTTATTATTTGTTTAGGGGTTGTGCTAACGACTATTCTCTTAACAGGATCAAGGGGCGGCATGTTGTCTGCCGCCTTGGCGATGATCGTATTCTTAGGTTTTGGTCAGCGATATATTAACGTCAGTAATAAAATCAAAATGTTGTTAATGGCGCCGGTAGTCTTAATGGCGGCTTGGTTTGTTGTACCTGCAGAGATGATAGAGCAGTTGGTTGGTCGAATTTTTGCTTACCAAGATAAGGGTGCTGATATCGATGAGCTGAGTGCGGGTAGAACCTACTTGTGGCGATTAGCCTATGATATATGGATTCAATCGCCGATATTAGGGAGCGGCTGGGATTCATTTAAAATGTATTACCATATGGCAACGCATAATACTTTATTGCAAATTCTAACGGATTTGGGTGTCTTTGGTTTTGGCTTGTATATTTTACTGATTTATCGCTTGTTATATGTTCCGTGGCGACTTTTCAAGCATGCGAAAAATAAGAATCAAAAATTAATATTTTTGGGTATTTTCTGTTCATTCTTGGCTTTGTTTTTTGCCGTGTTTTTTGTCAATTTATATAAATCTTGGTTGGTGGCTTGGATGCTAATCGGGGCTTGTCTAGGATATTCTAACAGTTGGTATCAGGCATTATTGGCAGAGGCGAAAAATAAAAGATGAAAATTTGTCATGTAATAGGAACCTTGCAGGTAGGTGGTGCAGAAAAGCAATATATCAACCAAATTAATGCATTGTCTGAATTAGGTCATGACATTCATGCCATCGTACTCAGTCGGATTACTGAAAAGGCTTTGTTAGATTCAATTAATAAAAACATTCAAATATATTATCTTCCCGTAAAGTTGATTAAGCTGCCGTTTGTTGTAGTTCGCTTAATGCGCTATTTTAAATGCCATAAAATAGAGGTTGTACATACGCATATGTTTTGGGCGAGCTTATATGCGGCGCTTGCAGCTCGTTTAAGTGGAATGAAAGTATTGGTTACCACTGAGCATGGCATGAATCCTTGGAAAAAAAAGTGGCATTATTGGGCAGAGCGTTTTCTTATTTCTTCTAAAGCCTATAAGAGAATATGTGTATCGAAAGATATTTTAGAAAATAGGATTCAGCGAGATCAATTACCTGTCAAGCAAATGCTAGTGTTACCTAATGGGGTAACTGTTAATGAATATAGTTCGCGACATTGGAATTTTGATGCCCCCATCCGTTTAATTGCTGTTGGCCGCTTAATTGAAGCTAAAGATTATGGTGTGTTATTTGAGGCGATTCATCTTTTACCTCAGTATCCATTGAAGCTGTCAGTGTTAGGTGAGGGAGAATTGTATGATGAGTTACAAGCATTAATTCATACATTAAACTTGAGCGATAAAATATCACTTTGCGGTAATCAAGCTGATCCCGTTAACTGGCTCTACAAATCCCATGTGTTTGTTATGTCATCTAAGCGCGAGGGGCAGCCAATGGCACTGCTCGAAGCTATGTCGACGGGTATTCCTATTGTGTCTACCAATGTTGGTGGCATTAAAGATACGCTTAATGATAGATCTTCGCTGTTGGTTGAGGCGGGTGATGCCGTGGTGTTAGCGGCTGCAATTGAAAAAATGATATTAGATGTCGAGTTAGCTAATCAGCTGGGACATCAGGCCTTTAGTGATTTAGTTAATCAGTATGCGATTAACTCGGTGACGAATAAATTATTAGATATTTATCAAAACGGTTTGGCTGACTATGAGAAAAAATAAAAAAATAATACCGTCGATTATGTTTCATAGCATAGGCTTGGAAGACCATGATTGGGTGTGGTCACATATTTCAGAGCCTTATGCTTTTTTTGAAAAAAAATTACAATTGATTTCAAAAAAATATAATACGATTTTTTGGGCCGATTTATACGCGTATATGAAGGGTGAAGTTGACCTCCCTGAAAACTCGATCTGCCTTACTTTTGATGATGGATATTTAGATAATTGGTGTTATTTATATCCCCTGTTAAAAAAGTATCAAATTAAAGCTACGATATTTGTTAACCCTGATTTTGTCGATCCCTCTCAAGAGCTAAGACCTTTTTTTGGCCAAGAGCAATTAGGTAAAACATTTGCCGGTTTTCTTAACTGGGCTGAAATGAGAGAAATGGAAGCCTCGGGTCTAGTTGACATTCAGTCTCATGCATTAACGCATACTTGGTATTTCACTTCGCCTGATATTGTCGATATTTATAGCGAGGAGAGTGATTATAAATACCCTTGGTTAAATTGGAATAACAACCCAGATAAAAAGCCTTTTTATCTTAGTGAAAAAGTGGCGGATATTTTACCGTTGGGGACGCCTATATTTTCCCATCAAAAGTCATTGGTCGCTAGGCGATTTTATCCTGATCAATCAGTCTTGCTGGATGTGGCTAAGTATTTTCAGCAGCAAGATATTGCCCGGTTAAAAAAATCTGATGCTTGGCAAGAGCTTCTCGCTGATTATCTCCATCAGCAACATGGCTTAGAGGCAATCCCAGGGGTTTATGAATCTGTTGATGAGCGTTGGGAGAGAATTAGGCATGAGTTAAGAGAGTCGAAATTGGTCATAGAGAATAATTTAAATAAAACGGTTGATTTTATTTGCTGGCCCGGCGGCGGTAATGATGAGGCAGTGTGCAAAATGGCCATTGAAGAAGGCTATAAGGCTTACACCTTAGGTTCGCAAGATCAGAGTAATTTCCGCAACCTGCCTTTTTCTGATGCGCAAAAAATTAAGCGAATCGGCTCAATTCATCGAGTTGTTAGAAATGGTAAATACCTATTCGATGAGGGTGCGGTTCTTTTGAATTTGAAAATTCGCGCTCATCAAGGATCATTGTTGGCTCGTTTAGCGTATAAAATATTCGTCGAATATAAACACCTTATGAGTAAAAAAGGTTAATACTATGACAGTATGGAATCGCAAAGCTTATTCCTTATTGCGTCAAGCCTTAAATAGCTATCGTTTAAATAAAGATCATTTGCCTTTATATTCGGATAAGGTTAACCGAGACGATTCATTATCAATTGTGGATTTTCAGAATTTAAAGCTAAGCCGGTTATTAAAGCACGCTTATCAGCATGTGCCTTATTATCAGCGTTTATTTCAAGCGGCCGGGTTGTTTGATATATCTGATATTGATCATCATTCTCTTAAGTGTTTACCGATATTAACAAAGGCATTGGTGAAAGATAATTTTGATGATCTGATTGCGCGAAATTTTGAATCATCGAGTTTAATTGATAACTCCACGAGCGGGTCTTCAGGTACGCCTTTTTATTTTAAGACGGACAAGCAGAGTCTGTTAATGAGAGAGCGAGTAGTCATTAAGAATCACCGCTGGCTTGGTGTTGAGCCGCATAGCAAAAAAGCATGGTTGTGGGGCGCATCCATGGACTTTAAAAAATCGCCTGCGACAACAATCAAAAATTATTTTTCTGGCAGTTTAATGCTGTCTAGTAATCAGGTTTGTGAACAGGACTATAAACGCTATGCTGATGCGTTGGCTAAATTCAAACCTTCTATGTTGATATCTTATCCCTCTTCTTTGCTGCCTTTCGCGGACTATTGTGAGCGTCATGGCCGTGTCTTTTCATCAATAAAGAAAATCATTACTTCTGCCGAGACACTTTACAGTTTTCAGCGTGAAAAAATTGAAACGGTTTTTTCAGCGCCCATTTTTAATCGCTATGGCTGTCGAGAGGTGGGTGATATTGCACATGAATTACCAGGTCAAAAGGGAATGAGAGTCAATGCTGATCATGTTTTTTTGGAGCTGGTTGATGACAGTGGCAATATCATTGAGCATGGTGAAGGCGATCTTCTAGTCACCGATCTCGATTGTTATGGCATGCCATTATTGCGTTATCAAATTGGTGATTCCGGTGAGCTAGCATCTCAGAATGGCAATGATTACCCCGTGTTGCGTTCGCTATCGGGTCGCTCGTTGGATGTTGTTCGAGCACCTAATGGCGTGATATTGGGCGGCACTTACTGGACTATGTTAATGCGCAATAAACCGGGCATTGAACAATTTCAAATTATTCAAGATGACATTAATAAAGTGATGATTAGTTATAAAAAAGGCGGAGATTTTAATTCTGACTTATTAAGCTATGTGTCTCAGCAGCTGCACGAAAAAACAGCTAGCACTTTAACTATTGAGTTTGAAGAGGTGGCTGGCTTTGAGGCCACTAACAATGGTAAATTTCGACTTATTGAGTCTAAAATTTGAGGAATGATCTGAATAAGACAATCAATGACTTCAAAAATAATAGTGGTCGAATAAAATGATTGAAATGCCTAGTATATCTTAGAGAGCTTAATTCTTTTGTTAGCAAGCATTCGATTAAGAATATTTCTATATCACTCAGCTGCTCTTTCCATTTGTCGATGGATTTTTGATTAGGTGCGCTGTCGAGATTTTTATGAAGACTTTTTTGTGCATCAGGAATTTTTTGTTGGTAGTCAGTGTTGTTTTTTTTGTTTGAACTAATAGATATTTTGGAGAGTATTTTCTCTATGTTCGCTGTTGGGTTGCTGGCCATTTTTTCATATTGTATTAGCGAGAAGTCATTCGCAGATTTGTTTGCCATAGCAATGTTATGACGTAATTTAAACTCTCTGCAAAAGCGGTACAAATTTAGGGCCATTGGTTTATTGTTATAAAGTGAGATGGCATTTTTTTGTGATGCATATATTGCTCTTGGATCTCTGGTGACATAGATGTGATGAGATCCTGGAAATAATGTTCTTGTCGTTTCTAGGTCTTTAATAAAGTAGCCTGCTTTGTGCACAATATATTTTGGCAAATTTTGATTAAAGTATTGATTGAAGCAGGCTTCCAAAATTAGCTCAAAAGTAATAGGCTTTGTTTGCGCAAGCAGAGTTTTTTCGAGATTTTCTCGCGGTATATTCCAGCTACAGAATCTATTGTCGCTGTATAGTTGGTCTAAATAATCGCTGACTTCAGCTTTTGAATGGATAGGGTTGTCGTTGTTAGGGGTGATTTTTTCAGGAAAGCCGGGAAACCCAGCTTCAATCCCAACATCGATATCGCTGTATTGATCGAGTAGACTGCAAAGTAACGTTGAGCCTGAACGGCTTAGGTAATTAACAAAAATAAAAGGCTGATTTTTTATCATGATTATGTGCTGTAATAAGTGGTCTATTGTTTTTTTAATTCTAGCATGCAAATTCCAATGAAAAAGATATTATTTGTTATTAACTCGCTTGGACCGGGCGGTGCTGAACGTCAATTAATTGAGTTGATTAAAGGGCTGCGCTGTTCATATGAATGTCATTTGGCGATATTGCAGGATGATGAGGATCATTATCTGGAAGATGCTCATCAACTCTGTAAGTCGGTTTCTCTTTTTCCTCGCCGTTCCACCTACGATTTCTCTCCTATATGGCAAATCGCAAAAGCCTGTCGCCAACTTAATATCGATATTGTACAAACCTACCTTCCATTAGGCAGTTTTTACGGTGTTTTGGCGGCAAAGCTTGCAGGTCGCCCTTCGGTTTGCTGTGCGATACGTGATGCTAAAGATGACAACAATAAAAAACGCTGGTTGATTTTATTACTCGAAAAGCTATCTACGGTGATGGTTGCTAACTCTAAAGCTGGTCTCTGTAACCGCTTTGGCCTTTTGCGCGATAATATGAAAGTTGTTTATAACGGCATCGATTTTTCTCGCTTTGACCTTGATAAAGAAAAAACAGAAGAGGTTAAGAGTGAGCTGAATATCGGTAATGCTTACGCTGTTGCTATGGTGGCCGCATTTGCTAATCGAAAAGATCATGAGACTCTAGTAAAAGCGTTAGCTTGTTTAGTGAGGGAGGGAAGAGATATTAAGCTGCTGTTGGTGGGTGAGGGTATCACTAAAGCGGCTGTAACTGCGTTGGCATTGTCTGAAGGCGTTTTAGATCGAATTATTTTTACCGGTTTTAGATCTGATGTTTTGTATTTGATAAAAAATATGAATTTATGCGTTTTGTTGAGTAATGATAAAGTGCACCAAGAAGGTATTTCAAATTCAATTATCGAATCTATGGCGATGGGAATACCGGTTGTCGCGACGAATTCAGGTGGTACTGTCGAGGTAATTGATGGCAGTAATGGTATATTGGTTGCTGATGGTTCAGTTGTGGCAGTGGCGAGCGCTATAGCTAAAATGATGGATGATTCTTTAGTGTATGAGCGCTGCTCCACTCAAGCGATTGCTACTATAAAAAGTAAGATGAGCTATGATCATTACATATCTGAGTATCAGGCAATTTATAAGCATCTCTTCGATGGCTAGGAATAAGTTGAGATTAAGTATCTATATGATCGATTCGCGATCATCTGATGATTGATTATATTGCTCGAAATTGGCTATTAAAGCAGTGTTTAAACGATATTTTTTTTGGTTTTTTTCTGCTGAATATTTAGCTTAGATTCTAAAAGATATTTTCATCGTACTATAATGAAAGAAATGGAAAAACTATCAATGGCTAGCAGCCGAAAAATCATTATGCTGGGCCCCTCACTAAGTTCAAAAGGTGGGATAGCATCTGTTGTGCATGGCTATCAACAATTGGGGTTATTTGATCGTTATCCCATTCTCTTTATTGAGACGCAGATAGAGGGTGGCCGTTTTGGCAAGCTTTCAACAATGATTTTAGCCTTGTTGAAAGTGACTTACATGCTGCTGTTAGGGAGAGTCTCAGTAATACATGTTCATGTGGCTAGGTGGAATAGTTTTTGGAGGAAGTCACTTTTCTTTTGCTTGGCTAGAGTGTTCCGCTGTCCTTATATCATCCACATTCATAGTGGTGGCTTCCCCGACTTTTATCATTCCGATTGTAATGTGACCGGTCAGTTTTGGATTCGAAGCTGTTTGAATAGTGCGGACAAGGTTGTTGTTCTGACATCCCCAATGTCTAAATGGCTAAAATCAATATCTCCACATGTGTCTATTACTAAAGTCCCTAATTTTATTGACCTGCCTCTGCCACTCTCTGTAGATTTAGATGTTGAGGTGGAGCAGGGCTTGATTCTTTTTCTTGGTCGTTTTACTCAAGAGAAGGGGGTCTTTGATTTACTGGACGCCATGGCACTTTTAAAAACTAGAGGTTTATATTTTAAGTTGGTGTTAGCTGGTGATGGCGAACTGGATTTAATCACCTCTAAAATTACAGCACTTGGCTTGACGGGTTTTGTTGAAATGCCAGGGTGGCTGGACGGAGATCGTAAGATCAATCTGTTACGTCGTGCTCAGATGTTTGTCTTGCCATCTTATACTGAAGGTTTGCCTATGGGTATTCTGGAGGCGATGGCGATGGGCTGTCCTGTTATTGCCTCTAACGTTGGTGGTGTGCCAGATCAAATACAAGCAGGTATTTCTGGTGTGTTAGTTGAGCCCGGAAACGTTGTTGCGCTTGCCGATGCAATGAATCAATTATTGATCGATAGTGAGCTGGGCAAAAAATATGCCGCAATGGCAAAATTGAAAATTGAAGACTGCTTTTCACCCGCCGCCATGCTTCCAATCATGGATGATTTGTATCAATTTTATTTGCGTTAAGTGAACTAAAAATACATTTCGCCATAACAGTACGACTATGGGGTTATAGGTGGTGCTTTTTTCAGCACATTGACGATGCCTAATAGCCTTTATGACTGTTAACCCTATCCTTGATAGATCGAATTTATAACACATTTTTCAAGCCGCGATTGTCTGGATGATTTCTAGGCGCGACCTGCGGCATTGACCTGCATCCCTGCTGCTTCTGTTTTTTTTATTTAGAGGGGGTAAGTTTGCATTCAGAAAAGTAAATTTTCTACCTTTAAAGTCAATGATACGGATTCCTTTTTTCTAAAGTTAACTATAATAAAATAAGGGTGCGATTGCTTGATATAAGATTTGTAAGTATAAAAATCATTCTTAGTCGCGATATTGAAATGTGAAGTTACGTAAAGATGAGCCAATGGCTGTAAAAAGATTTGACTTGGGCTCTGTGCCCGTTGACGATATCACTATGCATGCGTGTGTAGAGTTATCGCGGCAATCAATTGTGGATAATAAGCAAATCGCCATACTTGCAGTTAACCCTGAAAAAGTGATTGCTGCTCGATCCTCTTCCGGATTATTAGAAGCGCTTAAACGCGCAGAACTGGTAATTCCAGATGGTATTGGCGCTGTAATAGCGGCCCGATTTAAGGGCGCGAAAATGACAGGGCGCGTTCCTGGTGCCGAGTTAATGCCGAAATTGTGCGAGATGGCGTCACAAAATGGTTTTTCTATTTATTTGTTGGGTGCATCTGAAGAGACGAATACTACCGCTGCCAGCAAATTGTTGGAGCGCTATCCAGGGCTTATTTTAGCTGGACGAAGGAATGGATATTTCAGCGAGCAAGATCACCAAGCTATTGTTGATGAAATCAATTCGTCGGGTGCAGATCTGCTATTTTTAGCCTTGGGAAGCCCTAAACAAGAGTTGTTTATTAATCAATATCGCGACAATTTAAGCGTCAAGATTTTACAGGGCGTAGGTGGTACTTTTGATGTGCTTGCCGGTAATGTAAAGCGAGCACCGGCTTTTTGGCGTAAGTTACATTTAGAGTGGTTTTATCGATTGCTTTCTCAGCCTTCTAGACTGCTCAGGCAGACAGCATTACCGAAATTTATAGTGCTTACAGTAAAAGATTTGATTTTTAGGAAATAACAGCAGTTATTAAATGGATTAATCCTTTAGTTGGTTTGGTCGTCATTACGAAATAAGAGAATAAAAATAGTGAATGAACTCAACGTTTTACTCAATCGAAAAAATTTATTATTGATTGTTGGACTTGCCCTGCTGGTTTTTCTTTGTATAGACGGCCTGGAATGGATGGTCGGGGCATGGGATCGAGAGGAATACAGTCACGGTTATATGATTCCGTTGGTTGCTCTTTATCTTGCCTGGCAGAAGCGTGAAACGCTAATGCAGGAAGCGGGGAGTGGCTCCGTGCTGGGTTTTGTTGTGCTATTTGCAGCGGTGACACTAGCTTTTCTAGGTGAAATTAGTTCAATCGTAACGTTAATTCAGTATGCTTTTTGGCTTGGGGTCTGGGGGCTTGTGTTGTTGTCCGCCGGTGTGAGTGGCACAAAAGTTATTTGGGCTGCAGTATTTTATTTGGTATTTATGATACCGCTTCCTCCTTTTCTCTACTTTAATCTCTCGCAAGAATTACAGTTAATTTCGTCCTCTTTAGGTGTGGCTGTCATACGTTTATTTGATATTAGCGTCTATCTTGAAGGAAATGTAATCGATTTAGGTGTTTACCAATTACAGGTTGTTGAAGCTTGTAGTGGTTTGCGTTATTTGTTTCCTTTAATGAGTTTTGGTTTCTTAATTTCTTATATTTATCGCGGTCCCGTTTGGCAAAAAGTTGTTATTTTTCTCTCGACAATTCCTATCACGGTAGTGATGAATAGTTTCAGAATTGGTGTGATTGGGGTAACCGTTGAACATTTTGGTATTGCCGCGGCAGAAGGGTTTTTACACGATTTTGAAGGTTGGATCGTGTTTATGGCTTGTCTTGGCTTTTTACTTTTTGAGATCTGGATTCTCTATATGTTTTCTGAGCGCAAAACAGCTTTTTCTGAGTTGTTTGACTTGGATTTTGGTTCTACATCTCATGTCGAAAAGGATAATACTGAAGAGCATGGCAGTGCTGATGATGCTCGGGGAGAGAAAAATGCCTCGGTATCTCGCAGTATGTTAGCGGGCTTAGCGTTATTAATCGTAGCGACACCTTTTTCATATTACTTTGCTGAGCGTAGTGATGAAGTACCAGAGAGGACTTCATTTATAGAATTGCCTTTAAATAATAATGGTTGGATTGGGCGTGAGGGCAACCTTGAGTCCAATGTATTGGACACGCTTAAATTAACCGACTATTTCATTGGTAATTTTGCGCGGGCGGATGATTCGCAGGCTGTCAATTTATATACGGCTTGGTATGAAGAGCAGCGTAAAGGCGCTTCAATTCATTCGCCACGTACCTGTTTACCCGGTGGTGGTTGGGCTATACAGTCACACACTATCGAGGCGATAGATTCAGTCGATGCCTATGGCGCTCCCCTTAACGTTAACCGTGTGCTTATGCAAATGGGTGATAATCAACAGCTGGTTTACTATTGGTTTCAGGGTCGCGGTCGTAACGTGACGAATGAATACGAAGCGAAGTGGTATATTTTCTGGGATTCGCTTACGCGCAACCGAACTGATGGTGCTCTAATGCGTCTTGTTACCAATGTTGCTGATGGTAGCGATATTGTTGAAGAAGAGCAGCGCCTGGTCGAATTTTTAGAAGTGTTCTACCCGCAATTATCTGACTATATTCCAGATTAAGTAATAATAATGAAGCGATTAAGCAGCGGTATATAATTAAGTGGAAATAGCTATTAGTTTTGCCTTAGCACTCTTTCTTAGCACGGCCCTAGTGCCAGTGGCGATTCGCTATGCGCCAGCGCTAGGTTTGCTTGACGTGCCCGATGGCGATCGTAAAATCCATTCGAATCCTATTCCGCGTTGTGGTGGCTTAGCCATTATTATTGCTGTGTTCATTCCTACTATGTTTTGGTTGAGTGATGTATCAGCACTATCCGGTTTCTTTATTGGTGCGGCAATTATTGCCTTATCCGGTTTTGTAGATGATCGTTATGACTTAGATTATAAGTGGAAATTTGCGGGTCAGATAATAGGTGTTGCTGTTTTTCTACTGGGCAATGTCGAAATTACTAAAACCCCGTTTTTAGGGTTAGGTAATTTAACACCCTGGATAAGTTATTCATTAATGGCACTGTTTATTCTCGGTGTCACTAATGCCGTCAATTTGAGTGATGGCTTGGATGGCCTTGCTGCTGGTTCTAGCTTGTTGAGTTTAGGTTTTATTGGTTATCTCAGTTATGTTGCCGGAGAGATGTCATTAGCATTGGTCGCTGGCGCTACAATGGGAGGCTTGTTAGGTTTTCTGCGCTTCAATACCCATCCGGCTTCAGTATTTATGGGAGATGCAGGCAGTCAGTTTTTAGGGTTTGTTGCGGCTTGCCTTGCTATTTTGGCAACGCAATCACCGACTTCTGCAGTGAGTCCTATTCTGGCAGTAATGGTGGTTGGTTTGCCTATTCTTGATACGGTTGCCGTGATGTTAATGCGGGTGCGTGATGGGCAGTCTCCGTTTCATCCGGATAAGCGACATATTCATCATCAATTTTTAATGTTGGGTTTGTTGCATTATCAGTCCGTTGCATTGCTTTATCTGCTGAATTTTTCATTGCTGGCTATTGCTTATTTTATGCGTTTTGAAGCGGATTTATGGGTACTCATTTCGTATTTATTATTTTGTATAATCACCTTAGGGGGCATTGCTTTTCTCAAGCATTCTTCATTTGCTCAGCAACGCCGCAAAATACGAGAGCAACAGACAGAGCGACGTAATCTTTGGTTAAGGCGGTTAGGTTGGATCCATTTCCATGGCGCGCTTGTGATTCAATATTTATTAGCGGCTATTTGGTTGAGCTTGGTGTTGTCGAGTGACTATAGTGATCAATCATTGACGTGGTTAGCATTGGTAATTGTTGTCCTGTCTATTGCGTATTGGAGAAAAGCAAAGAGTAATCGTTTTTATATACGTTTTCTTTTATATTCTACCAGCGTGATTGCAATGTTTAGCGCTACTTTTCAAGATAATTTATCTTTATTGGATTGGGGTGAGGGGAACGCTTTAATTGATGTATTGATTCTCACCTTGGTTATTTTTTTGGTTTTATCTATTCGTATGACGCGCCGAGAATTATTTCGGCTTGATACGCAAGATATTTTAGTACTGCTCGTTCTAAGTGCGTCGTCAGTTCTCGTGGTTGGCTTTGATAGTGGTAATCAAATATTAAGTGCGATAATACGGCTGGCTGTTTTATTGTATGCTGCTGAGTATGTAGTCGGTCGTGTCAAAAGTTTTACAACAGTGAAAGTGTTTACAACATTGACATTTTTGGTAGTTGCTGTAACGGGTGTATTGTAGGCGGCTTTATTTTTTGTGCAGTTATTAAGATATATTTTTTAACAATTTTAAAAAAAGAAAAGGGTTATTTAACATGCTAACGAAAAGCTTTGTTCATATTTTATCGGCGTTAATGTTGGTGGGCTTATTAGCTGCCTGCAGCAGTGGCGAAGATAGACAAGAAAAATACTTAGAGAGAGCGCAAGTTTACTTTGATGAGGGGGATATTGATAAAGCCCGCATTGAGACGCGTAACGTGTTGCAAATTAACCCAAAAAATATTGCTGCTAGACAGTTGCTGGGCGAAATAAGTTATGAGGATGGCGATATAAGAAAGGCCTACGGCATGTTCTTATCCGTACTTGATGAAAGCCCTGATAATGTTTCGGCTCATACTGCGATGGCGAAAATATATGTTGCGGTAAAAGATTATGATAAGACGATTGAGCATGCAAATTCTGTTTTAGCCGTTGACAGTAGCGATGCATTAGTCATGGGCTATAAAGCACTTGCATTAGCGGGTCAGGGCAATACAGCTAAGGCCGAAGAAGTTGCGGCAGAGGCTTTATCTATCGATCCAGGCTCGACAGAAGCGATTGGCGTGATGGTGCAAAAATATTTTAATGAGGAGTCAAACGAAGAAGGCTTGGCACTCTTAGAGCGTGGGCAGTTAGCTAATCCAGATGAAGTTAGAATTATCTCTATGAAGATTTCATTATTAGAGAATATGGGTAATGCAGAAGCTGTCGAAGCAGAGTTAATCGGCTTAGCGAATAAGTTTCCTGAAGAAGCTCGTTACACTCAGACGCTGGCTAAATATTATGTTCGTGAATCTAATTTAGATGCTGCAGAGGCTGCATTGAGAGTGTTTGCTGACACTAACGAAGATGATATATCGGCAAAATTATCGATTATTTCTTTTTTACTACAGCAGCGATCGAAAGAGCAAGCGATTCAACAAGCTGAATCCTATTTAGACGAAGATAAAGATCAAAGTAAATTCTCTGCTGCATTAGCTCAGTTACATTTGTTTACCGGTGATAAAGATTCTGCTGTTAGTGTACTTGAAGCGGCTGTTGATAGAGATCCACGAAGCGTGGGATCTATTGAGGCGAGAAATATATTGGTTAGCATTTATCTTCAGGACGAATTGGTTGATAAAGCGAATAACTTACTTGCAGAAGTACTGGATATTGAACCTGAAAATGCGGATGCCTTATTAACGAGAGCGCGATTAAGCTTGAGTGATGGTGAAGTCAAAGACGGTATCTCGGATCTTCGAGTTATTCTGAAGAATGATCCAGAGTCGATTGTGGCTATGACTTTACTGGCTGCTGCGCAAGAGTTGGAAGGCAGTATAGGCCTAGCTTTAGATAATTATAAAAAGTTAATGACCCTTCAAGCACCAGATCTAGCGGTACTTACAAGTGCTGCTCGTTTAGCGATTTCTTCTGAGCAGTATCAAGAAGCTGAAAGCTATATCCGTCAAGCGTTAGAGCTTGAAGGTGATAATGCCAGCTTGGTAACAAACTTAGTTAAATTGTTAGTGTTAAAAGAAGATTGGGATGCGGCGCGATCATTTGCCAATCGATTAGTTGATTCTGAAAAATCTAATGCCTTGGGTTATTTCTTATTGGCAGGTCTCGATACTCGCCTAGAAGATAAAGATTCTGCTATTAAAAATCTTAAGGCATCACTTAAGGCTGAGCCTAAAGGTGTTGAATCTTTAACTGGGCTATCTTCACTAATTACTGAGAAAAATGGTTTAGAAGCAGCGGTGGCTTTTGTCGGTGAGCATTGTAAAAATTATCCTACTCAAGCTCATTGCCGCCACCTTTTTGGTAGTTTGCTTGCGCAATCAGGTAAGTTAGATTTGGCGATTGTTGAGTTGGAAGAGGCGTTATCATTAAATGATAAATTGTTAATCACATACCGTCAGCTCGCTAAAGTTTATGGTTCTCAGCGCAATAAAGAAGGCGTTGTTGCTGTTTTAGAGCGTGGTCTCGCAGCTACTCAGGATCAAGGTCTTGCGTTTGATATGGCTAATTTTTATTATCAAATTGGCGATTTCCAGAAATCTAGCGAAATTTATGCAGCGATGATTGATGCTGACGAAAATGCATTGTCAGCTAAAAATAATTTAGCCATGTTATATGCTGAGTTTTTAAATACACCTGAAAATATTAAGAAAGCGAATGCGTTGATAGCAGATTTACAAGATTCGGATAATCCTGCGTTTTTGGATACCGTTGGTTGGGTGCTTTACTTGACTGGCGAATACGATAGAGCGGTCACTTATTTACAGGCAGCTGTTGATAAAGTGGGAAGCTCAGGCTTATTGCAATACCATTTGGGTATGGCGTTTTTTAAATTAGACGATACTGTTAATGCCAAAGTTCACCTTGAACTTGCTGTTAAAGACGGTCGAGATGACCCATCAAAACGTTTTTCAGGATTTGATGTCGCATTAGCTACTTTAGAAAGTATTGAGTAGGTTTTTTAGCAGGATTTTTAACAGAGTTTTCAAGTATGGCTTACAAGGTTTTAACGGTTTTTGGTACGCGTCCTGAAGCAATTAAAATGGCACCGGTGGTATTGGCATTGCAAGCCAGTACCACATTGGAGAGCCGTGTTTGTGTGACTGCGCAGCATCGCCAAATGTTAGATCAGGTATTGGGTTTGTTTAAAATTACGCCCGATTATGATTTGGATTTAATGCGACCGAATCAAGATTTATACGATATTACTTCGAGAATTTTGCTTGGCTTGCGTGATGTACTTGATGATTATCAGCCCGATTTAGTGTTGGTACATGGAGATACAACAACGTGTTTTGCTGCCAGCCTTGCTGCTTTTTATAAACAAATTCCGATAGGCCATGTTGAGGCTGGTCTACGCACTGGCGATATGCAGGCACCGTTTCCTGAAGAGGCGAATCGAAGCCTTGTAGGGCGTATAGCGCGTCTGAATTTTGCACCAACGGAATCTTCGCAAGCGAATTTACAGCGTGAAAACGTTGCCTCTGATTCGATTACGGTTACGGGCAATACCGTCATTGATGCTTTGCTTTGGGTAAAGTCGAGGCTGGCTGAATATGATGATGCGGTTTGGCGTGAGGCGGTTACGCCAAGAGTATTTGAGCGTTTGCAAGATGCCGACAGAAAACTGATTTTGATTACAGGCCATCGTCGAGAAAATTTTGGCCAAGGTTTTGTTGATTTGTGTACCGCGATTAAATTGTTAGCAGAGGCGCACAGTGATTGGGAGTTCGTTTACCCCGTTCATCTTAACCCCAATGTACAAAAGCCTGTTTTTGATATTTTGTCTGGCCTGGATAATGTCTCATTAATTGATCCGCAAGACTATTTGCCCTTTACTTGGTTAATGAATCGCTCGTCGCTGATTTTGACTGACTCCGGTGGCATTCAAGAAGAGGCACCTTCATTGGGTAAACCTGTACTGGTTATGCGCAGTGTGACTGAGCGGCCAGAGGCTGTAGATGCAGGGACGGTGAGATTGGTGGGTACTGACCAACAAGCCATTGTTGAGCATGTTGAAGCGGTGATGATGGATGATGCCGTTTATCAGGCTATGTCAAAAGCGCATAACCCTTATGGTGATGGGCAGGCGGCGGGTCGCATTGTCGAAGTCATTGAAGGCTTGCAATAATAGTTCAGCTGAGCGCTGGTGATTATCAGCAGCGCTCATTTCTTATCTCTTACTCTCTTATCTATCTCCATCTCTTTTTCTTTCATATCCGCTTTAATCTTGACTCAGTCAAATGGCTAACGCGGTTACTAATCGCTTTTAGGTATAATGATGAGCTTACTGGTGATTTTAGAGACGCCTTTAACGCTTTGAGCAATCAGTAGCGCTCGCTCTTTTGCCGTTTGGCTAACGACATTGCCATGCAGCGTGATTTCCCCTTTATAGCTATCAACATTGATATCCCATCCAGAAATAGTCTTATCCCGTAATAACTTCTGCTTAATATCGGCAACAATACGCGTATCGCTAGCAACCTCGGAGGCATTACGTTCATCTTTAGTGACTTCATAGCCTGCGACTGCAGCGCCGCCCAGTAATGCCACATGGCAGCCGCCTAAGCCTAGACTCATAATGGCAATTAATGCCGTACGGCTTAGAAAGTGATTACGACTGTGTTTAAAAGGATGGCTAGCTTGCATCTTAATAGTACGGTTTTGGGTCAGCTTGAATAATGTCTGCAGCTTTTTCATGTGATTGTTTCCTGTGAATCTCGGTGTTGAGTGTTGCTTCAGTCAATGATGTCAGTTTAATGCCGATTAGTTTAACGAATTAGGACTCTCAGGTCCTTAGCTAGTTGCGAAACCACCATACTGTGAGAGAATAGCTGATCAAATGTTTTAGGATAAAGTCGTGAATATTGATCAATATATGCAAACCCTGGGCGAACGTGCGCGCTCTGCGAGTCGGGCCATGTCATCGGCCTCTACTGGCGATAAAAATGCCGCGTTATTGGCGATTGCTCGGCATTTAGAGGCCTCGCGTTCAGCCTTAATCGAAGCGAATGCTACCGATCTTGCTGCCGCGCAGGCCAATGGCCTTGAAGCAGCGCTGCTTGATCGCCTAGAACTCACTGATGCGCGTATTGATGCCATGCTAGAAGGGCTAGAGCAGGTTGCAGCACTGGCCGACCCTATTGGCGGCCTGACTGATATGTGTTCACGGCCCTCAGGGATACAAGTTGGTAAAATGCGGGTGCCATTAGGTGTTATCGGCATTATTTATGAGTCGCGTCCTAACGTCACCGTTGAGGCGGCGAGCTTGTGCTTGAAATCCGGTAATGCGGTGATCTTGCGTGGCGGTTCTGAGGCAATACAATCTAACCAAGCAATTTCAGCCTGTATTCAGGCCGGTCTTGCGGAGGTAGGTTTGCCGCAAACCGCTGTGCAAGTGGTTGAAACTACCGATAGAGAAGCTGTTGGGCAATTAATTACCATGCCTGAATTCGTTGATGTGATTGTTCCGCGTGGCGGCAAAGGCTTAATCGAGCGCATTAGTCGCGATGCCCGTGTTCCCGTCATTAAACATCTTGATGGCAATTGTCATGTCTATATTGATGACAGTGCCGATGAAGCCATGGCTATTAGCATTGCCGTGAATGCCAAAACGCAGCGTTATGGCACCTGTAATACCGCCGAATCTTTGTTGGTGGCTGAAGCTGTGGCTGAATCGCTACTGCCACAGTTGGCTAAAGCTTATGCGACACACGGTGTTGAGTTGCGCGCCTGTGAAGCGTCGTTACGTATTATCAATGCTAGCGCATCGGATGATGTTAAGTTGCTTGCAGCAACCGAAGACGATTGGTACGAAGAGTATTTAGCGCCCATACTAGCCATCAAAGTTGTTGCAGGGCTTGATGAAGCGATAGAACATATTAATCACTACAGTTCACAGCACAGTGAAACCATTGTTACCGAACACCATCCACGTGCCATGCGTTTTATTCGCGAGGTGGATTCTAGTTCGGTCATGATTAATGCTTCAACCCGTTTTGCTGATGGTTTTGAATACGGCTTAGGTGCTGAAATTGGTATCTCTACCGATAAAATTCACGCGCGTGGCCCCGTCGGTTTAGACGGCCTGACTTCACAGAAGTATGTCGTGCTCGGTAGCGGACAAATACGCAGTTAATATGATCATGAGTATCGCCTTTATATGACACAGCGTATTGGTATTTTTGGCGGTACTTTCGATCCTGTCCATTACGGGCATATCGCCTCGGCGAAAATGTTAGTGGCTAAGTTGTCGTTGGATGTCTTATATTTTATGCCGTGTCAGCAGCATCCGTTCCGCAAGCATCCTGGCGCGAGTCCATCGCAACGTGCTGATATGTTGACGTTGGCGGTGGCAGATGAAACGCAGCTTCAGGTTGACGAGCGCGAACTGCGGCGTGATGGAATTTCGTATACTGTCGATAGCTTGCAAGACATTCGCAGTGAGTTCGGTGAAGATGCCGTGATTATTTTTATTCTCGGTACTGATGCCTTTGCTTCACTGCATCAATGGGAGCGTTGGCAGTCATTATTATTATTGTCTAATGTTGCGGTGATTGAGCGAGCGGGGCAGCAGACAGCAGCGCAAATAACAGAGTCTGCATTGAAAGCACTGCTTGCACAGTCGGTAACAACGATTAATGCATCGCATGGCGAGCTGGTTCAGTTAGTATTAGAGCCTTATATCATTTCATCAACGGTGCTTAGGTCTGCATTAGCTGCGACTTATCAAGTTGATAACAAGGTTGATAGCAAGGTTGATGAAGCGCAAATAAAAGTGATTCATGAATTTATACCAGCCTCGGTTGTGCAATATATCGAAGCTCAGCAGTTATATCAGTCAAACCATTAATGGTTTGGGTACAGAGCTTATAAAACATTGAGCTAATCAATGTTTCAATTTATTAAAATTTATTATTGTCAGGAGTTAGTGAAAGCCTAGTGAAAAATGCAAACGCAAAAAACGAAAAATTAAAAAACACCATTATTGCCGCTTTAGAAGATTTGAAAGCCGTCGATGTTACCGTTCTCTCTGTCGCAGATTCGTCTAGTGTTACCGACTGGATGGTTATTGCTACAGGCACATCTAACCGTCATGTTAAGGCGTTAGCGAATAATGTCGAAGTCGATGGTAAAAAACAGGGCTTCAAACCCATTGGTAGTGAAGGGAATGAAACCGCTGAATGGGTGTTAGTCGACTTTGGTGATGTTATTGTCCACGTTATGTTACCGACGACCCGCGCCTTTTATGATTTAGAAAGCTTATGGACATTAAAGCCCGCTGTCATAGATTAATAGAAAAGGCTGGCACTCGACTTTGCTATACAGAATTATGCAAAACTATGCAGATTAGTATTATCGCCATAGGCAATAAAATGCCTGCTTGGGTAGTGGAAAATTGCGCCGATTACTTGCGCAGAATGCCGTCTGAGTTATCGGTTAATCTTATTGAAGTGGCCGCCGAGAAGCGCAGCAAAAACCAATCGACAGAGGCGATTCGTCGTCGCGAAACGCAGCGCTTATTACAAGCGGTGCCTCAAGCGAATACGATTGTTGCGTTGGATGAGCGTGGCCAGTCGGTCACTACTGATGGCTTGTCAAAAAAAATGGACCATTGGCAAATGGAAGGGCGCGACGTCAGTTTTCTTATTGGCGGCCCCGATGGCCTCGACTTTTCTGTTGCGGCATTAGAGAAACCCAATTCTACCAAAACGCGTCACTGGCCAGATTGGCGTTGGTCACTTTCCGGCCTCACATTTACTCACCCTATGGTAAGAGTTATTTTGGCTGAACAGTTATACCGCGCTTGGAGTATAAGCGTGGGTCATCCTTATCACCGAGATTAATTAATCATGCAACGGTATGCGGCGATAAAAGATAGTCATAGCGAACAGCGACTGTATCGTTCCCGTCTTATTTTGTCGTTGATTATGGTGATTATATTTTTCGGCGTATTAGCGTATCGATATGCCGACCTTCAAATATTTCAATACGATTCCTTTGTTACTCAGTCTGAACGTAACCGTGTTCACGTTCAACCGGTTGCCCCTAAACGCGGTTTAATTTTTGACACTAACGGCGTCTTGCTTGCTGACAATCAGCCTAGCTATAGTTTAGTGTTAGTGAAAGAACGGGTTGAAAATTTAGACGATACACTAGTAGATTTGCAGCAGTTATTTGATATTGATATAAAGAGTGTAGAGAAATTCAAGCAGCGACTTAAGCGCCGCGCACCCTATCAAGCAGTGCCATTAAAATTTCGTTTAAGTGAAGATGAAATTAGCCGCTTTGCCGTTAATCGTTATCGTTTGTCGGGCGTGGAAATTAAAGCGCAGCTTGTTCGTAACTATCCTGAATCTGCTAGCCTCACCCATGTTGTGGGTTACGTAGGTCGAATTAACACCTCCGATCAAGAAGATTTAGCCCGCCTTAAAAGTAATAAGACAAATTATGCCGCTACCGATCATATTGGCAAAATTGGTATTGAGCGTTTTTACGAATCCACATTGCATGGCGAGGTAGGTTCTCAATACGTAGAAACGAATGCGCATGGTCGCGTGTTACGTGTGCTGCAACAAGAAGAGCCGAATCCTGCAACGCCAGGTGCTGATTTAACATTACATATTGATGCCGATATTCAGAAAAAAATATATCAACTTATGGAGGGTAGGCGCGGTTCTGTGGTGGCTTTAGATCCTCATACCGGGGGTGTAATAGCGATGGTGAGCACACCGTCGTATGATGCTAATCCCTTTGTCACAGGTATTAGCACCAAAGACTACGCTAAATTGCGTGAGTCTATTGATTTGCCTTTATTTAATCGATCACTGCAAGGACAGTATCCTCCTGGCTCAACGATTAAGCCGATTATTGGTTTGGCGGGTTTGCATTATCGTGTAGTGAGTGCCACCAGTAATGTTGCGGATCCGGGTTGGTACCAACTGCCCAATGATGATCGCTTATACCGTGATTGGAAAAAAGGTGGCCATTCCCATTTTATTAATTTGCATGATTCTCTCGCGCAAAGCTGTGATGTTTATTTTTATGACTTAGCCTATAAATTAGGTGTTGATCGTATACATGATTTCTCTGCCCAGTTTGGATTAGGCGCTAGAACGGGCATTGATTCTACCAATGAGCGCAGTGGCTTGTTACCTTCGCGAGAATGGAAAAAACAAAATAAAAACCAGCCGTGGTTTCCGGGTGAAACATTGAATATTGGTATTGGACAGGGTTACATGCTGGCCACACCGTTACAGTTAGCCGTGGCAACGGCAACCATTGCGAATCGTGGCGAGCGCCCTATACCGCGATTAGTTAAGCAATTGCCGGAAACGAAAGTGGTTCACGAAAATACTTTTTCAGTTGCTGATAACTATTGGGATCAAATCATTGATGGCATGGAAGCGGTTGTGCATGATCGTGTTAATGGTACGGCTAGAAGTATCGGTCGTGGTATCAATTATCGGATAGCGGGTAAAAGTGGAACTGCGCAGGTGGTGGGTATTGCCCAAGGTGAAGAGTACGACGAAGATGCGATTACTGAACGGCAGCGCGACCACGCATTATTTGTAGGCTTTGCGCCTATTGATAATCCGCAGGTGGCTGTAGCCGTGATTATTGAAAATGCAGGTGGTGGTAGTACACATGCTGCGCCCGTAGCACGTAAGGTATTTGATTGGGTATTAGAAGCGAATGCTCGCAAGCAGCAAGCGAGTGACAAATAATGAGTTGTAGACTATGAGAGGACAGTCAGATTTTGTTCGAAGCCTACCAGGCGATCCCAGCGCGTTATCGATTCAGGCGGGGCGCTTTCGTCGCTGGCATATTGATTTGCCATTGCTAGTATTGCTGGTTGCTGTCGCTTTTTTTGGCTTGGTTGTTCTTTATAGTGCCAGTGGAAAAGAGCTAGGGCGTGTATTGAGGCAGTTAGTTTATTTAGGTATTTCCTTTACGGGGCTGTTTATCGTTGCACAAATAAAAGTGAAGACCTTGAAATCATTAGCCCCCTTAGGCTATGTGCTAGGAATATTTTTATTACTCATGGTGGCTTGGGTGGGCGAGGGTTCTAAAGGTGCACAGCGATGGCTGAATGTTTTTGGCCTTATTCGTTTTCAGCCTTCTGAAATAATGAAAATTGCAGTGCCGCTCACGGTTGCATGGTATTTGTCAGATAAAATTTTACCCCCCAAAGTACAAACGTTATTCATTGGTTTGATTATTGCCATTTTGCCGTCTCTCTTTATTGTTATGCAGCCAGACTTAGGTACCTCTATTTTAATTGCCGCCTCGGGTTTATTTGTTTTATGGTTAGGCGGTATTCGCTGGAGTTTCTTAATTGGCGGTGGTTTATTAGCGGTAGTTTCTGCATGGCCAGTATGGCAGTTTTTATTACATGGTTATCAGCGCCAGCGCATTATGACTTTATTTAATCCTGAGGATGATCGTTTAGGCGCAGGTTGGAATATTATTCAATCAAAAACTGCGATTGGTTCTGGCGGCTGGGATGGCAAAGGATGGCTGAATGGCACGCAATCGCATTTGGATTTTTTACCTGAAAGCCATACCGATTTTATTATTGCCGTGTTGGCCGAAGAATTTGGCTTTATGGGTGTCGTATTTTTATTGCTTTTATACCTACTGATTATTATTCGTGGTGCACAAATTAGTCTTGCCGCTAAAAATATATTTGGCAGTTTAGCTGCCGGCAGCATAACTCTTACTTTTTTTGTTTATGTATTGGTTAATATGGGCATGGTTTCCGGTATGCTACCGGTTGTTGGTGTACCTTTACCGCTAGTCAGCTATGGTGGCACGGCAATGGTCACTATGTTTGCGAGCTTTGGCGTGTTGATGGCTATTAGCACTGAGGATACTCAGCGTTAGTCTGTTAGTTAGTTCATTAAACAACATTTAAAACAGAAAATTGAGTGAGAGACGATTTATGAGAATGGTAGTAAAGTGTTTTAACTTTTACCTGGCCCAGCTGGTTCTGTTTGCTGCGTTAAGCCTGTCGTCATTGGCTTCTGCCGATTATAGCGAACACCCTTCTGCGCAGGCATTAATTGATACTCTGGTTAGCGAGCATGATTTTACCGTTGAGCAAGTCAAAGCGGTGTTAGTAGAGGCGGATACTCAGCAGCGTATTCTCGATAGTATGACGAATGCGGCAGAAAAAACCAAAACCTGGACAGCTTACCGTCGCAGCTTTTTAAGCCCTATACGTATCACTCAAGGGGTGAAATTTTTAGCCAAGCATGAACAGATTTTTGACCAAGTTGAACAGCAATACGGTGTGCCGCGTGAAATTATTACCGCCATTGTCGGTGTCGAAACGAATTACGGTGGTTATACCGGTAAAGCCAGTGTATTAGATGCCTTGGCGACATTGGCTTTTGAGCATCCTCGTCGCAGTCGATTTTTCACTTCTGAGTTGGTGGAGTTTATTGTCTTGTGTCGTGAGCAACAGTGGTCGCCAGAGCAGCAGTTGGGTTCTTATGCCGGTGCAATGGGTATGAGTCAGTTTATGCCAAGCAATTATCGTCGTTTGGCTGTTGATGGTAATGGTGATGGGCAAGTCGATCTCTTTGAACCGGTTGATGCCATTCACAGCATTGCTAATTACTTTGTACATCATGGCTGGGAGACAGAAGGGCGCGTGACCAGCCGAGCGGCTGTAAGTGCCGAGTTTGATACGAGTGTTATCGGTAAAAGTATCAAGCCTAATCGTAGTGTTGAAGATTTAGCATTAGCCGGCTACCACCCTCAAGATCAAGTACCCGCAGAGCGTCAGGCGCGAGTGATTCGATTTAATGATGCTGATGGTGATGAGTTTTGGTTGGGCTACCAGAATTTTTATGTCATTAGCCGTTACAACCCACGTTCAAAATATGCCATGGCGGTTTATCAATTAAGCCAGTCGATTCTTTCGGCAGCCAAGGATGCTGGGTAGCCCTACATCTTCATAATAAACATAAGCTAAACAGTCAGGCGATATCAGATAAATGAGGTCCTTTTATTAGTATGATTAAAAAAACAGAGGTCTTGATTACTCGCTCAGTAATATTACTGTTTGTAATATTGCTGTCGGGCTGTGGGTTTTTTGGCGGTTTAAGTAAGCCGGGTGGCAGCACAGATAGCGCCCCGAATGTTACTCTCGATAATCGTAAAATTATAAATGCTACGCCAAAAGTCGAAGCGCGCAGTCGAGGGGGTAATTTCACGCCTTATACGGTATTAGGTAAAACCTATCGCGTAATGAAAACCGCCAAAGGCTATAAGGAGCGTGGTGGGGCATCTTGGTATGGCACTAAATTTCATGGCAGGCTGACCTCTAATGGTGAGCGCTATAATATGTATGAGATGACAGCGGCACATAAAAGTTTACCGATTCCTACCTATGTCAGCGTCAAGAATTTAGATAATGGTCGTGAAATCATCGTACGAGTGAATGATCGTGGGCCTTTTCATGAAGGGCGGATTATTGATTTATCCTATGCCGCCGCCAGTAAAATTGGCATGTTAAAAAAAGGCACCGCTAGGGTAGAGGTTGTGGCTATAGACCCGCGAGAGTGGAAGAAATCTAAGCGACAGCGTAAAAAAGACAAAGTAGCAGCCGCTAAAGCATCGGCTGCTGCATTGGCCGCGCCAAAGGCAGTAGCAGCCACGCTAGACGCGAGTGCGGACGCTGTGATTACGGCCGCTATTCAGCGACAATATCTACAGGTGGCTGCGTTTAAAAGCCTTGAGGCTGCACAGGCTTTACAGAATAAGCTACTAGACTCACTGTTAGCGCTCAATGAGTCTGCGAATGTGGTTATTCACCCATCAGATCAAGGCGTATATCGTGTACGAATTGGTCCTTTTGCTTCGACTGTAGAAAGTTTATCAATAAAAAATGCAGCAGGTTTGAAATCCTTTGGTAAGATGCACTCAGTTTATGAATAGAGGAAAAGAAGTGATCAAAGTAATTAACCAATGGGTAAGATGTTCAGTTTTATCTATCGTTTTAAGCAGTTCTTATACCTTAGCTCAAGGCGCAGCGACTTTAATGCCTTCGCCGCCTCAGTTAGCCGCCAGCAGCTATATACTTATTGATGTTGATAGCGGCAAAATTATTGTCGAGTCGAATGCCGATGAGGGCTTGCCGCCGGCCAGCCTAACCAAGATGATGACCAGCTACATCGTTTCTTCGGAATTGGTCAAAGGCAATATTAGTGCAGATGATGCCGTGCCTATAAGTGTTAAAGCTTGGCGCATGGGCGGCTCCAAGATGTTTATTCGCGAAGGTACTACGGTACCGGTTAAAGATTTATTAAAAGGCGTTATTATTCAATCGGGTAATGATGCCAGCGTGGCGCTAGCCGAGTTTGTTGCCGGTGATGAAGGTGCATTTGCCGAAGTCATGAACCAGCAAGCCAGTCTGTTAGGTATGCAGAAAACTAATTTTGTTAACGCTACCGGATGGCCAGCTAAAGGGCATTTGACCACGGCTAGAGATCTGTCGAAATTAGCGACGTCGCTGATTCGCGATTTCCCCGATCACTATACGCTTTACTCACAAAAAGAATTTACTTTTAACGGCATTAAGCAGCCGAATCGCAATGGTCTATTATGGCGTGATGCCAGCGTAGATGGCTTAAAAACCGGTCATACAGCTGAGGCGGGATATTGTCTTGTCGCATCGGCTAAGCGCAGTGATATGCGTTTAGTGTCTGTTGTTATGGGGGCTAAAAGCGGTCGTGGGCGAGAGCAAGAAACGCAAAAATTATTATCTTATGGGTTTCGATATTACGAAACACATCAGCTTTATAGCGCCGATCAAATCATTAATTCCCCCCGTCTTTGGGCGGGTGCTAGCCCCTCGCTAGATCTTGTTTTAGCTGATCCAATTGTACTAACGATTCCTCGTGGTCAGCGCGATAACTTACAAGTGACTATAGAAGTCGATAATAATATTGTTGCACCGATCTTAGCCGGGCAATCATATGGTCTATTAAATATTAGTCTTCATGGTGAAGTGTTAGAGCAGCGTGAGTTGTTGGCGGCTAATAATATTGATTCAGCCACGTTATTTTCTCGTTTATGGGATCACTTTATATTATTTATTAGAGGCGTTTTTGGTCTTGATTAAGATAACACAAAGGCCTTATATAATGAGTGCGGATAATGAGTGAGATTATAGGTAACCAAACGCTTCCAGAAGGGCAGGAAGAGCCGAAAATTGAGTTTCCTTGCGACTATCCCATTAAAATATTGGGCGAGGCAGATGAATCATTCAATGTGCTTGTTGCTAGTATTGTTCTAAAGCATGCGCCAGATTTTGACGCGACTACAATGACAAGTCGAGATAGCAGTAAAGGTAAATTTCGCTCAGTAGGCGTCATTATTCGCGCCACTGGCGAGCCGCAGATTATGGCCTTGTTTCACGAATTAAAAGCCACTGGCCGCGTTAAGATGGTTATCTAATGCCAGTTGATTCTCAATTACAGGTGCGTGATTTTTTAAATCATGGCACCAACTCTATAGAAGCTTCTCCTTCTTCGGCTACACCTCAATTGCTTGACTATGATCCCGTCTGGCAAGCCATGAAAGAATTTACACGCACACGTACTGCTGAAACGCCAGATGAGTTATGGCTGCTTGAGCACGCTCCAGTATTTACCTTAGGTAAGGCTGCCGATGAATCGCATGTGATAGATGCTGGCGATATACCCATGGTGAGAGTGGATCGTGGCGGTCAGGTGACGTATCACGGTCCTGGTCAAATTATGGCGTATGCGTTAATTAATTTAAGTCGCCGTAGTTTAGGTGTTAGAGCTTTGGTTGAGTGTTTAGAGAAAACGGTAATTGATGTGCTTGCGGGTTATGGCGTGGAGGCTTATGGCGATAGGAAGGCGCCGGGTGTATATGTTGAGAAGAAAAAAATCGCGGCCTTGGGTTTACGTGTGAGTCGTGGTTGTTCTTATCATGGGCTGTGTTTTAATTTTGATTTTGATACGACGCCATTCGCGGGGATTAATCCTTGTGGTTTTCCTGAGCTTGAGGTGACGCAGTTGCAGCAGCAGGTTGCTGTGTTGCCGGATAAGAAGACGTTGGCTAAGCAGTTGGTGGCGGCGCTTTGTGTGCAGTTGGCTTATGATGATGTTAGGTATGATTATTCG
>Ga0209406_1000331_pt1 | contig 38143 bp, 34 predicted proteins | sample COGITO_mtgs_1204_FD_184808 | JGI IMG/M metagenome (GOLD analysis project Ga0209406, IMG submission 184808) | Pelagic marine microbial communities from North Sea - COGITO_mtgs_120426 (SPAdes) (version 2) | ecosystem: Environmental > Aquatic > Marine > Epipelagic ... | reverse complement strand
GAGCTTGAGACGGGGCGGGCGGTTTCGTAGCCTCTCCGTATAACAAAACACTCCCCATTTAGGTACATGAAACCTGGCCCGGGGTTCCTGGACCATCTTGCTTAGGCCTGTGGACCGGGAGCCAAGGGCCGTGAGCAGTGGACCACGCACCGTCGACCTATTATCGGCGTCGCCTGAGCCCACGGGTTGGTTAGTTTTACTCGGGTCGTGGTCCGTGGACCAACGGCAGAGGGGTTACTGTGCCCAACCCATGCAATTGAGCCGCAGGACCATGGACTGGGGCCCCCAATCCCAGGGCCCCGCGCCTCGGACCACGGGCCTTTAGTATTAGTCTTCTAAATTCATTCGGGGGCGGTTTTGTTTGGTAACGCCACCTTTATTCACACATCGATTTTAAGCTGAACCGCGTTGCCGCTCTTACTGAGTGGCGCCAACCATTGAGCGCATAGGTTCAGGCTGCGCCAGAAATCCGATGCGAGTTCTCATTCGTCTGACAGCACCAGCTAATCCTTACAGCAGAGCCTCAGGCCCACGTTCCGAATCCTTGTCAACAGGACCACCGGCGCGCCCTGCCCGAACTCGGCAACCTCCAAAGAGCCGCGCGCCGTCCGGACCATCCGAGTTTTTGCAGATTTGAACCGCACCTTGATATTTATACCGCCAGAACGTCGAGCAAGCGCTTGCGGTCGTCATCATCGTCGCCCTCGCCCGTCAGGATCGCCTGACCGCGTTCCAGCACCATGAATCTGTCGCAAAGCGAAATCGCCTCGTGGACGTTTTGCTCCACCAGCAGGACGATAGTTCCGGCTTTGCGCATTTCGCGGATGATGGCGAAAACCTCGGCAACGATCATCGGTGCCAAGCCTTCCGAGGGCTCGTCGATTAGGACGACACGCGGTTCGGCCACCATGACACGAGCCATCGCCAGCATCTGCTGCTCGCCACCAGACAGGGTGTTTCCGGCCTGTTTGCGGCGCTCCGCAAGGCGGGGAAACCGGTCATAAACCGTGTCTAGATGCGACTTACTGCTGCCGCCCTTGCGGCCCATCAGGCCAAGCGCCAGATTTTCCTCGACGGACAGGCCGGGGAAGATTCGGCGATCCTCGGGAACTATGGCCACGCCCGCACGATTCATGGAATCGGGCAAATGCCCAGTCAACGTCTCGCCATCCAGCGTGACGGAACCGTCTGTCGGGCGCAGCCACCCGGCGATGGTTTTGAAAAACGTCGTCTTCCCGACGCCGTTGCGTCCGAACAGGCCGATAACCTCGCCGGCATCTGCCGTGAGGCTGACACCTTGCAAGACATGGGCAAGTCCGTAATGTGCATGCAATTGATCAATTTTAAGCATATCTCTCACCCGTGTCCAAAATAGGCAGCCTGGACCGCACTGTCAGCGCGAACCTCTGCCGGTATGCCTTCGGCCAGCTTGCGGCCCTGATGCATGACCACCACGTGGTCCGACAGGGACATCACCAGGCCGATGTCATGCTCGATCAGCAGAATCGTTACTTCGTCAGTCAGACTGCGGATCAACTGCGCCGTATCCTCGGTGTCGCCGTGGCTCATCCCCTGGGTCGGTTCGTCGAGCATCAGGACCTGGGGTTCAGAAGCCAGACACATCGCGATCTCCAGCCGCCGTTGTTCCCCGTGGCTGAGAGCCGCGACAATTTCATGCGCCTTTTCCGCAAAACCGAACCGCTCGATCAGTGCGGTGACCTTGTCCGCCGCGCGACCGTGTCTGCGCAGAGGCAGCAAGGCCTGCCTGACCGGCTCCAGACGCTGGGCGGCAAGGCGCAGGTTTTCCCGAACGGTCATCTCGAAGAACAGGTTAGTGATCTGGAAAGACCGGGCCAGGCCGGCCTCCTGCAGGGCCGCAGGTCCCTTCCCGGTCACATCTTTGCCTTTGATGATAACGCGCCCGCCACTCGGTTTAAGAGCACCGGAAATCAGGTTGAACAACGTAGTTTTGCCTGCACCGTTCGGGCCGATCACCGTGGTGATTTTATTGCGTTCGGCAGTAAAACTGACGCCGTCAACGGCCTTGAGCCCACCAAAGGCAATGCACAGACCCTCCACATGCATGATATCGGTCATAGCGCCGTCCTTTCTGGTTCAGGCTTGGGCTGCCTTGCGCTGTTGCGCAACAGGTTGCGTTCGACGAAAGGCTTCAACATGCCAACTATGCCCTTGGGCATGAACAGGATCGCACTCATAAAGATCAAGCCAATCACGATCAGGTGGTGTTCTGTCCAACTTCCGATAACGGACTTCAGCATGGTCAGGATCACTGCACCCCAAATCGCGCCGGCCAGAGTGCCGGCACCGCCGACGATCACCATGATCAGCGCATCGCCCGATGTCGCGAAGAATAGCAGTTCCGGCGAGACGAACCCGCGCAGCATCGGATAGAGCGCGCCGGCAAGCCCGGCGATCACAGCCGCAAGCACATAGGCGGCCATTCTGGCAGCCCATGTCGAATACCCCAGATAAGGCACGCGCTTTTCATTGGCTTTCAGCGCAATGATGATCCGGCCGAACGGCGTCCCCAGCAGGTAAGCTGACATGGAATAGAGCAGCGCTATGATCACCAGCGTAAGCAGGAAGAACCCCAGTGGATCGTCTGCTGACAGAGTGATTAAGCCGAGCGGAATTTCGATCACGGGAATGCCAATTAGACCATCTGAGGCTCCCAGCTCCCGACTGTTATAGACAACCTTGGCGACGACCTGAGCCATGCCAAAGGTTATCAGCGCGAAATACACGCCGCGTACACGGTTGGCGATAAGCCCGCCAGCAATACCGGCCAGCAGGACGGAGACGCCCGCTGCGCCCATGGCGAGCCAGAACGACGGCTCCTCGCGCAGTACAAGCGCTGAGACATATGCCCCGATACCGAAATAGAGCGCCTGCCCAAGAGACAGAAGACCGGTGAACCCTAGAAGGATGTCGATCGATAGCGCCAGACCCCCAAGGATCAGCGCCTCGGTCGCAAGGCGCAGATAGAAAACGTCGCCGCTGAAGCAGGCGAAAGCTGCGAAAACAAGCGCCACAATAACCAGAATCCCAAAGAACACGTGGTTTGCGCGCATGGATATATCTAGGCGATCATGCATGACCGATCCTCCCGAATATGCCCTGCGGGCGGAACATAAGAACAAGGACCATGACGCCGAAGACAATCGGATCGGCCCAGACGGGCGAAATGACCAGGCTTGAAATGGCCTGGACCTGCGTCAGCAGGACCCCGGCGATTACTACACCCCATATCGATCCCATGCCGCCGACGATAACGACGGTAAAGGCCATCAGGATGAAGTCATGACCCATTGTCGGGAAGACCGAATAGATCGGTGCCAGCAAAACCCCTGCCAGACCGGCCAGTGCCACGCCAAAGGCAAAAGCGCCTGAATAGACCCAACCGACACGGACGCCCAACGAAGCCGCCATATTGCGATCAAAGGCTGCGGCGCGGACCATCGCGCCCAGACGGGTACGATAGACTACCAGCGCCACCGCAACGATCACCACGGCACCGATTGCAATAAGAAACAGCCTGTAGGTAGGGATGAAAACACCCAAAACCTCCGTGGCACCTGGCAACGGGTTCTCGGGGCGATGCGTGTTGGGGCCGAATACGATCTTCAGCAGGTCTTCGGCAATCATGCCCAGACCGAAGGTCAGCAGCAGGGTCGACACATGCCTGTCCCCGCCATCATAGACCCGGCGGATCAGAAAGCGTTCCGTCAGCACCCCGATTGGGATCATTAGGATTGGGACCAGCGCGATCAGCACCCAGTAGTTGAAACCCAGGGCGGAAAGCGCCAGCGCACCGAAGGCTCCCACGGCGTAGAACTCGCCGTGGGACATGTTAATTACGTCCAGAAGCCCAAAGATAATCGTCAGTCCAAGTGCCACAAGGATCACCGAGACCCCCAGCGCAAGGCCATTAAGCATCTGTGGTGCCAGCACGAATTGGAGATATGAGATCAGATCAGGCATAGGGCGCTCAGAATTTGTCGCAGGTGTCAGGACCGATGGCATCTTCGCCGGCGATACTTCTTGCGATGGTGAACTGGCCGTTCTTTACTTCAACGACATACATCGGCTGCATCGCCTGATGGTCGCCTGCCCGAATGGTCTTGGTGCCTTGCGGCGTTTCCCAGGACAGACCTTCCAGCGCGGCGCGGACCGAGTCGGTGTCTGTTGCACCCGCCGCTTCGACAGCCGCCTTGTAGGCGAACAGCAAACCATAGCTGTCGGCACCATACAGGTCCGGATCAGCACCGTTCCTCTCGCGGAATGCCTCGGTAAAGGCTTTATTCTCTGGGGAGTCGATAAGCACGGAATACCCAACGCCGGTAATGAACCCTTCGGCCGCAGCACCGATCGCATTGATGTTCTGCGCTGTCACGGTACCCGATGCGCCAAGGATGGTGAGGCCTTCGCTAACGCCAAAATCGTTCATTTGTGTGAACAGACGCACGGTGTCATTGCCGGCGACCGATGTATAGAGGACATCGGGACGTGCCGCACGCAATTGACCGAAATACTGCGAATAGTCCTTTGAGTCGAGCGGAGCAAAAACCTCGCCGGTCGATGTCGCACCGACACTTTCGGCTCTCTCTTTGAACGCGGCGACGGTGGAGCGGCCCATTTCATAGTCCGGACCAAGGTAATAGACTTTTGCTCCCGGTTTTTCCTGCTTTAGCCATGCCGCAAGCGCCACCGATTGCTGGCCCGCGCGGGCGTTGACTCGAAAGACGTTCGGTGAACAACCGGAACCGGTGATCGCATCTGAAAACGACACGGTTGTCGCGATAAGCTTGTCGGCCCGATCAGCGACTTGGCCTACAGCCAGCGTGGCTCCGGAATTGACGGTACCGGTTAAGAAGTCAACGTTGTCGACCGTGAACAGCTTCTCTGCCTTGGTGACGGCAACTGCGGGATTTGCCTCACTGTCCTCATAGATAAGTTCGATCTGACGACCGGCGATCCCGCCGGCAGCGTTGATCTCTTCCACCGACTGGTCTATGCCCCAGCGGACCTGCTGACCGATGCCGGCATAGGTGCCGGACAGAGGCGTAAGCACACCGATCTTGATAGTTTCCTGCGCGTAGGCGCTGGACGCCAGCAGCATCGCTATTGTTGTCGTCGTTAAAAGGTTAAGTCTCATCAGGTTTCCTCCCAGAAGTTTTTAGGTGTTTTGTTCAGCATCCGCGGAATGCGGGGCTGCGTTTTTCGTGAAAAGCGCGAACGCCTTCTGCGAAATCTTCGGATTGGCGCAGGCGGCTATAACAGTGGCCCTCCAACTCAATTCCTGAGGCGACAGTCGCATTCTCGCTGTCATTCAGAAGTTTCTTGGCCGTGCGTTGCGCCAGCGGCGAAAACGCCACCAGCTCTGCAACCAGCGCGTCGGTCGCTGCGACTAGTTGGTCAACTGCCACGCAGTCGACGACAATGCCCCAATCGCGCGCCTGCTCGCCGGATATCCGGCGCGAGCGCATGACGACGTCTTTGGTGCGGGCAAGGCCGATCAGGCCCATAAGGCGGGCGGAACCGCCAGAACCAGGAATCTGGCCGAGTTTCTGTTCCGGCAGGGCATAGCGCGTGCCGTGCGTGGCAATCCGGAAATCGCATGCCAGCGAAATTTCAAAGCCGACGCCGAACGTGTAGCCCTGATTGGCCGCAATCACAGGTTTCGCGCAGCGCCAGGGCGCGGCGATATTGTCCGCAAGATGGCTGACATGCTCGGGCGAGGCATCAAGGAAACCTCTGATGTAACCGCCCGACGAGAAATTGCCCCCCTCGGCGCGCAGGACAATAACCCGGACCCGATCGTCCGCGTCCAGTTCCTCGAAAGCCACCCGCAGCTGGTCCCGCTGCCCCATCCAAATGACGTTCATCGGCGGGCGAGACAGAATGATGTCGCCGCGTTGGCGGTCCGGGTCGATCTCGACCCGGAACCCGTCAAGGTCGCTTAGGCGGGGGTCTGTTGAAGTGTCGGTCATTGTTTTCTCCTAAAAGGTTATTTCTCAACAGCAGAGGCGTCAGTGGTTTCGGGATTGTATTTGCCAGCCGCCAGAACGCGGCGCAGCAGCTTACCGACCGGCGATTTCGGCAGATCGTTGACAAATATGATGCGGCGGGGTCGCTTGTATCCGGCAAGCCCCGAATTCCGGCAGTGACTGTCAATTTCATCAGCTGTTAGCGGGCCGGAGCGGCGCACGAAGGCGGTTACGACCTTGCCCCAACGTTCATCCGGCAGTCCAACAACCGCACATTCGCTGACGCTGGGTAGTAAGGACAGGCAGCTTTCGACCTCGACCGGGCTGACATTCTCTCCGCCCGATATGATCATGTCATCCACACGGCCGGTCACGAATAGGTCGCCGTCCGAATCCACCCGGCCCAGGTCACCTGTGAAATACCATCCGTCGCGTAGCGCCTTGGCGTCTGACTCGGGCCGGCGCCAGTATCCTTCAAAGGCCTCATCCCCTGCCAGGGTTGCGATGATCTCGCCTTCTTGGCCTACGCTCACCTCGGCCCTCGGGTCGCCACTGCCGACGGTGACAATACGCAGATGCTGATTCAAACCGGCGCGTCCGGCAGAGCCCTGTTTGAGAGATGCCTTCTGGTTGATTGAAAACGTGTAAACCTCTGAAGAACCGTAGTGGTTGACGAACAGGTCTGGCTTGAAAGCGACGTTGAGACGGCGCAACAGTCCGTCAGTCATCGACGCGCCGGCAAAGCCTAGCCTGCGGACCGAGGAGATGTCAGTCGTTACGAAATCTTCATGCTCCAGCATATCGTGGTAGAGCGTCGGAACCAGATAAAGGCTTGAAATAGCGTGATCCTCTATCAATCGAAGCGCAGTTTTCACATCAAAACGCGGTAGGCAGACAAAGCGTCCTCCCAGCAACATCACAGCCAGCAGCGACCGCACACCCATCGTATGATAGAGAGGCATGACGCCTAGCGTGCGCTCACCCTGCGGCATTAGGTTCTGTGCCACATGCGCCAACGCTGCAGCGCGTTCGGCTTGGTGCCTTCGCGGCACGCCCTTTGGCTTCGCCGTGGTACCGGAGGTGTAGAACATCAGAGACAGGTCGTCCGGTCCGGCCACGGGCATTGCGTCGGCCTGAGCCTGGTACAATTCAGCTATATCGATTGCGTCCTTGCAGTTGGCTTCAACAGAAATCCACGGCATTCCCGCAGCCCTGAGCGAACCTTTGACAGCGTCTTCGCTGGAGGCGTCGAAAACCAGCGCCGTGCCTTCTGCGTCATCCAGCACGAAATCAAGTTCATCCGGTGTCACACGCCAGTTGATCGGAACGATGACCACGCCCGTAAACTGGCAGGCCCAGTGTAGCGTTGCCGCGTCTGCGGTGTTTTGCAGGGCCGTGACCAAACGATCACCCTTTTTCAGACCCACGCGGTGCAATCCATCGGCCAGAGCCGCGACACGCGGCAGCCATTCGGCGTAGGTCAATTGAAGGTCGCCATCAACCAGCGCAACTGCATTCGGGTCACGGGCCACAGAGGCCAGAAATGATCTGCCGAGATCAAGCATTCAAACGCTCCTTTTGCAGAATTTTAGCCGCTTCCATCGCGGCAGTGACAATCGGCTCGTATCCGGTACAGCGACACAGATGGCCGGCAAGCGCGTCGCGGATTTCGGTTTCGCCTGCCTCAGGATGATCGTGCAACAGTGTGTCGAGGGACATTAGGATACCCGCCGTGCAAAACCCGCATTGCAGGGCATGATGGCGGCGAAATGAATTTTGCAGCACGGACAGGGAGCCCGGTGCTGGCGCCAGATGTTCCACGGTTTCGATTTCGGCTCCGTCGGCCTGCACCGCCAGTGTCAGGCAGCTACGGGCGAGACCGTCGTCCATGCGAACCGTACAAGCTCCACAGACGCCGTGTTCACAGCCAACATGGGTGCCCTTGGCGCCAAGAACGTGTCGTATAAAATCGGACAGCAGCATGCGGGGCTCCGCCTCTGCATGTACCGGTTTTCCATTCAGTTTCAGACTGATGGAATGCGTTTGGTCAGCAATCAGGCGGCGCATTGGCGGGCCTCCTTTATGGTTTTGCGCCCCAGTCGCCGGACAAGATCCCGGCGGTAGCGGGCGGTGGCGTGGAGATCGTTGCGGGCATCGAGCGACCAAGCGAGATCGTTGAGCGCGTCGTCGACCTGCCGCTCATCCAGCGAGGACCAATCGCGCACCAGCGGCGTGTCGTTGACGCCACCGATGGCGAGCCGTAGTCGGTCGCCGGTGGCGATTGCGGCAACGGAAACAATGGCAAAATCGCCGTGGCGTATGCCTACCTCGTTGAAGGCGTGTCCGGTGCCTTCTTGGGAGAGCGGGAAGCTGACCGCTTCGATCATCTCGTCCGGTCTGGCGGCGGTCTGCATCATACCGGTGAAAAATTCGGCAGCGGGAAGGCGGCGCGCACCGCGCCCGCGCAGATGTACCCTGCCGTCGAGGGCCACCAGAGCCAAAGCGATTTCCGCAGACGGATCAGCATGCGCGACAGAGCCGCAAACCGTACCCCGCGCCCGTGTCTGGACGTGACCGACCCACGGCAGGGCAGCGGCCAGCAAGGGCACTTCAGACAGGAGATCCCGTCGATTTAAAAGAGCCGCTTGACGCACGGCGAAGGGCACGACCAGTTGACCGCGCTCAACTCGTATCTCGGCACCGCCCGCCACATGCATTACGTCCACCAGCAGGGTCGGCCGCGCAAGGCGCATGTTCAGCATTGCGACCAGCGACTGGCCGCCGGCGATGACCCGGGCGCCTTCGCCTTCGGCAGCCAGCGCTGCCTGTGCCTCCTGAACCGTGCCAGCCCGCAAATAGTCAAAGGGAGCAGGTTTCATTTACCATCTCCGATCCATACGAACAGACGTGCAAAAAGACTCCGCTGGCCACCGGCCCGACGACCTAGGGCCGTAAAGAACTGCCCGATCACGATGCGCGCCGCACCATCCAGCAGGCGACCGCCCACGGAGGCGACCTTGCCACCGACACGGGCTTCGTATTCATAGGCGATCTCGGTTCCGCCATCAGGCAGCACGGTCAAACTGACGTGTCCCGTTCCCTCACCCATGCCAAGCGCACCGGCGGCACGCCCCGTCAAGAGGGCGGAGCTTGGCGGATCAAGCTCGCTGAGCGCGACATCGATCTTGTAGCGGCCCTTTACCGGTCCAACACCAAGGGTCACATCGGCGCTGAACCGGTCTTCGCTGGGCTGGGTGACGCCGTGGGCCCCTGGAATAATCGCTGCAAGTTGTTCCGGGTCCATCAACAGATCCCAGATTGCCTGCGGCGACGCGGACACCTTGGCTCTGCCTCGCCCCGTCAGGCCCTTGCCTGTCGTAGGTGCGGCGGGTTGGTAGCCTTCCGGTGCTGCAGGTTCGGCGTCCAGAAATTCGGCAATACGCGCGGGCGTCAGCGGCAGGACAAGGTCGACCGCGCCACACTTCGGCGCCAGTGCGTCGGCGACGGCATTGGCTACGCAGACCGGCGTCGACATGCAGTTGCCCTCTCCGACACCTTTGGCACCGGTCAGCGTCAGCGGCGACGGCGTTTCGATATGCAGGATATCCAAGGTTGGGATTTCCAGAACGGTCGGCACCGGATAATCCGCGAAGGTGCCTGCCAGAAAGGCCCCGTCCGGACCGTAGGCGAACTCTTCGAACAGAGATGCGCCGATCGCCTGCGCGAAAGCGCCGCGAATTTGTCCTTCGACCATGCCGGCATGCAGAACGCGTCCACAGTCATGCATAGTAACATAACGGTCGACCCGAACCTGACCGGAGACCGCGTCGATCTCTACACCACAAAAATCAAAGATAAAGGAATGACACAGCGAGGAATTGATCCCATCCTCGCCAGTAGGTGCCGCCAATTCTTCGGGCGACCAGATCGCTGTTTCACGAACTACGGGGTCCATATCGTCGGGCAGCGTTCCCGGAGCCCAATGGCTGGCCGAGGCGATACGCGCAAAGGATATGCTGGCTTCAGGGTTGCCATTCAGATGTACGCGCCCTCCGGCAAAGACGATATCTTCCGGCCGGCCGTTCAGTTGCCCCGCAGCGATCCGCGCGAGGCGATGGCGCAGTCTGTCGGCGGCAAGTTGCACTGCCGAAAGAGTGGAGGCTGCAAACCGGCTGGAATAGTTGCCGGCGGCGATGGACCAGGCATCCTTGGCGGTATCAAATTCAGCAACAACCCTGACATCTTTGGAGCGAAGTCCCAGAACACCGCTCACCAGTTTCGCCGCTACCGTCTGGTGCCCCTGTCCTTGCGGCACGCTGTCTATTTGCACAGTCACAGATCCCACTGGATCCAGCGAGATCGTAGCTGCAGCATGTGCGCCGTTTTTCGGGCCAGATTTGGCGCGCTGCGCCGGCGTCAGCGCCGTGGAAAGATAGCCCATGTTCGAAACCGACGGCTCGACTGCAGCAGTCAGGCCGATGCCATAGATCCGCCCCGCGGCGCGCGCCAGATCACGTCGAGACAGCAGCTCGCCATAACGGCCGTCATTCAGTGCAACATCGAAGGCGCGGACATAATCGCCCGAGTCATAAGTGGTTCCGCTGGCTGTCCGGTAGGGAAAAGAACTAATCAGGTTGCGGCGTATGACGTCAAGCGGATCAAGTTCCAGTTCCTGGGCGATCCTCTGCATTAGCCGTTCCAGCGCGTAGTAGATCTGCGGCCCTCCAAAACCCCGGTTGAGGCCAGTTGGCGTCTTGTTGGTCATCACGATCCTGTTTCGAACCGAAAGGTTCGCAATGTCGTAAGCACCGCAAAGATTACCGTGCATCCGGTAGAGCGTTGCCGGTTCAGGAGCGCGCAGATAGGCTCCGACATCTTCGATCTGATCCCAGAACAGAGCTGTCACGCGGCCGTCAGGCTCGACGGCGGCTTGCAGTTCGACGACACGGTTGGTTGCGGACACCGACGCGGTCAGGTGCTCAAGACGGTCTTCGATCCACTTCACGGGGCGGGCCGCGATGCGGGCGCAGGCAGCCATCAGAACGATATAGGGGAATACTCCCTGCTTGACCCCAAAACTGCCGCCGGAATTCGGCGGGGTGCGCAGTCGCAGCTTGCTTCCAGGAACCTTCAGCGCACGCGCGATTACGGGATGAATCGAAAACGGACCCTGGAAGTTCGCCTGAATGTCATATCCGGTACCGTGCGGATCGTATTCGGCCAGAACCCCGTAGGTTTCCATCGGCGTGCAGGAATTGCGGGGATAGCGGACCTTGACCGCGATGCAGCGTGGAGCAGCCTCGCGGGCAGATTCTGGGTCACCATAGCGGAATGTGCGTTCCGAACCGAGGTTGTTTTCAAGTTCTTCGTGCAGGACATACGCGTTCATGTCCAAGGCGGCCTCAGGGTCGATCACCGGCGGTAACGGGGTGTAGTTCACCTCGATCAGGTCAAGCGCATCTTCGGCAACATAACGGTCTTCGGCCAGCACAACCACCACCGGTTCCCCGACATATCGCGCGCGATCCACAGCCATCGGCCAGCATTTGATCGGAATTTTGACGCCGACCATCAGGGGTTCCGACACTTTGGCCAAGGCGGTGCCGTCGATTACCGCAGCCACACCCGGCAAAGCGCGGGCGCGACTACTATCTATCGAGACAATGCTGGCATGGGCATGTGGAGCGCGCAGAATAGCGGCGTGCAACGTGCCTACGGCGAAGGGCAGGTCGTCAATGAATTGTGCCGATCCGGACAGGAGCGCGCCATCCTCGATGCGCTCTTCCACGTCCGCTGTCTTTGTATCAAATGCCATTAATGGCAGCCTCCCTGATGAGCGTATTCGAGCTCTTATCAGGTACGATGGATTACAATCTGGCTGTAAATCGATACCGAGGCATCGCAGAATTTACCCTAGAGTCTCAAAGATGGAAGGCTTCGCCTATATCCCCGATCCGGGCGATGGACCGAAACTGGCTGGGCGCAACACCGGCGTGATCGCGGAAAAAGCGGGTAAAGTGCGCTTGGGTGGAAAAGCCGAGCTTATCGGACATTTGGCCAAAACTCATATCGCCATTGACTGTTCCGAAAATGGCCTGCTCCAGTCGCACAACATTCAGAAAGACGCGCGGGCTTACGCCGGTCGAGGCTTCGAACACACGGAAGAAATTGGCGCGGCTCATGCCTGCCTCTGCCGCCAGTCGCTCGATATTGTCGACCTCGCCCGGTTCGCGTCGGATCATGGCTATGGCTTTTCGTACGCGCCAGTCCACCGATTGCACGCGCGACGCCTCGCGCAGTCCCGCCCCGACACTGCGCCATTCTGTAAAGCGTTCGATCACGGCGATCATCAGGTCACCGAGCAATTTCTCGTGCTCTACGACATCCGTCGGCGCATGGATCATGGACGTGGCCAGCGCCATCGACAATTTGCGGATGTTTAGCGTTATGGCACCTGTGGCGGATGCGAAGAACCCGGTATCGCCTGACGAAGCCCAATTCTTTCGGAACTCTGCCAGCCAGATCGGTTCAATATAGAGGGCAAGGATTAGGCAACGCGGCTGATCCGGCTTATGAACATAGGCATGCGGCGTCCAGGCATTCACCAAAACAGCGCTTTCATCCGTGAGGTGCGCTACAGTCTCGCCGACAAGAAACTGCGTGTCAGCACCATCGACTTTCAAAAGGACATGGCAGTGGGGATGAGCGTGCCGCACAAGATTGCGATCCATGTCCAGTAGTGCGACACGGCCAAAACTACCAGAACGTATGCGCAGGGCTTCTGACATCAGCATAATATAGCAGTACAGACAGACAATAGATAGTAGTAATGATGTAAGGCTGGAATACCCCATCTGATTTGGCCCACCGTTATGTTTAGAAAACGGAGGACGAAGGATGGCAAACAAGCGGCACAAGCTCGAGGAAATAGTTCAGAAGTTGCGGCAGGTTGATGTGCTTGTCGGCCAAGCGATGCAGCGGGTGGATGCAATCCACAAAGCTGTAAGCGGGTACTGTCAGACAAAACGAGCTTGAGACGGGGCGGGCGGTTTCGTAGCCTCTCCGTATAACAAAACACTCCCCATTTAGGTACATGAAACCTGGCCCGGGGTTCCTGGACCATCTTGCTTAGGTCTGTGGACTGGGGATCAAGAGCCAAGGTCCACGGATAGTAGAGCACCCATCCACGTTTCCGCCTTCAGTGTTACCTGTGCACAGGTGGCGTTGGATAGTTTTGCTCGGGCCGCGGTCCTTGGACCAACGGCAGAGGGTTGCTGTACGTAATCGCTACAGTTGATCTGTAGGGCTAAGGACCTCTCACCACTATTGTAAGGCCCCGCGCCTCTGACCGCGGGCCTTAAGTATTAGCCTTGTAAATTCATTGGGAGGGGGTTTTGTTTGACACCACCAACTGAGGAAGCAGACATTGCGTTGGCCAAGCACTAACGGCTGCTATGCGGACAAAGCGGCCTTTTGCAGCTGCGGCTACTGCTGACGCAGCAAATGTTGGCACTTGCAGCGCTGGTCATTTTGCGGTGCAGCACTTTTCACCGAACCGGCCGTTCAAACGGGCCGATCTTGGTTGTTCTCAAAATGGCCTTTCTCAGCGGCCTTTTCTAACAAACGAGATGCGGACAAATCTACCTTACGCTGTTCTGGTCTTTGTTTGGCTTTCTGCACTTTTCTCGGCCAAGGCCCTAAAAGGTGCCACGAGCGTGGCTACCGTCAGCGCTCATGTGCCTAAGGCAGTGTTCGACAATTGAGTACATCTGGCTCATTGTTGCCGCCAAGGTGAGGACAGCTCTGTTTAGTCGTCAACATCAATCATGTTCGCGCTTTTTCAAACGCTTCCCAGGCAGTCTCAAACGCATTGAAATCGAACCCTGGCTCGCGGGCTGGACCAAGAACCAGATGTTCGGTGTCTTGCATCTTGCGGATCGCGCGTTCCAAATCGGGGATGACGTCTGGCGGGATCACAACGGCGCCGTGTCGATCCGCGTGTACCAGATCGCCCGGATTGACTGTCAGACCGAAAACCTGAACCGCAGTATTCACCGCCGTCACGTGGACAAAGCCATGGCTGGGACCAATCGATCCCGCGACGACCGGATAATCCGGCGCCATGTCACCCAAGTCACGCATGACGCCGTTGGTCAGCGTACCCGCCACGCCAAATCCTTTGTGGATCGTCGTATTCACCTCGCCCCAGAAGGCGCCAATAGCATTTGGAAAGTCCTCATCCTCAATGACACAAGCCGCGGGCTGCGGAGCTTCGGAGATCTGTTTGTAGTAGGCCATGCGGCGCGCACGCACGGTTTTGGGCGGTTCTTCTGAAGGGGCAACAGCGGCAATTTTTGCGGTGCTGGCGTAGCCGACCAATACGCCGGTCGGCTCGTTGATCAACATCGTGCCGCGCGTGAAGTCGTTGAAGCCGCGCTTGCCTTGCGCCACCTCGATCGCATTGCAGACCGTGGGCGTGTCGACCGATATCAGAAGCTTATGTAGCGATGGTTGCATGTGAATTACTCCTCTTGCCAACGCTCAAGCGCGGCGCGGGTTGCGTTGGGGCGTTCCAGCGTGGGGAGGTGCCCGGCGTCTTGTATGATAGTCAAAGTTGCTTGTGGCATCAGTTCAGCCATCAGTTCGTGGCGATGTAGCGGGCAAAGACGGTCTTGCGCTCCGGTGAGGATCAGCGTGGGTTTGTCCCAGTTTTGAAGTGTTTGTTTCTGGTCCGGACGGTCTCTTAAGGCGACAGACTGGCGCACGAAGACCTCGGGGCCAAGGTCCAGAGCCATCTCCATACACAAGTCCAACACATCACTTCGGTGCGGGCCATCGGCGAGGTAGTTTGGCTTCATCTCGTCTCGCATGACGCTGTCCAATTCCCCCACCATAGCTTTGTCAATTTGGGGTTGGCGCAGCGCCTTGATTTGGTCGGTTTCCGCTTCGCAATTCGTGTCCATCAGACAGAGACGGGTGACCCTGTTCGGTGCCTGCCGAATGACTTCCATCGCAACGATGCCACCCATCGATAGCCCACCCAAGGCGAAGCACTTGGGCGCCTTCAATAGTACATCTGCGGCCAGTGCCTGAACGGTGTCATGATGCGAAATGGCAAAGCAGAGGTGGGTCGGCATGTGTTGGAACAGCCGCCCGTCGCACATCATTCCGGGCAAGAGAACAAGGGTCATTTGACTTGTGCGGCTCCTGCGGACAGGGCGGCAAGCTTTGCATATGCGATTTCGGGATCAACAGCACCGTATCCGGCGAAGGTTCCAAAACCACAATCTGACCCAGCGATCACGCGATCATGGCCAACGATGTCAACGAAACGTTCGATACGCTGCTGCACAAGGTCGGGATGTTCGACGAAATTGGTGGTCGTATCGACGACGCCGGGGACAAGGATTTTGTCGTCGGGAATGTCCGCTTTGCGATCGCGGAAAACGGCCCATTCATGGCCGTGGCGGGGGTTGGAGGTTTCAAAGAGCAATTTATTTGCCCCCACCGACATCAGCGTGTCGAACATTTTGGACATCGGAATGTCGCAGACATGCGGCCCTTCGTAATTCCCCCAACAAATATGCACCCTTACACGGGACGGATCGATGCCTTCCAATGCGTGATTAAGGGCCTCAACATGAGAGCCTGCGATCTTGAGGAATTCATCATCAGAGAGGTCGTTAAACAGCATGTGGCGGGACAGCGCGAGGTCGGGGCAGTCCAGTTGCAGATCAAGGCCACTGTCTACAATCGTGCTGTATTCGGCGCGCATCGCGTCGGCGAGGGCCGCGAGGTATTCTTCGCGCGTTGCGTAAAAATCGTTTTGCAAAAACAGTGAGATAACACCGGGGCTCGCCGCGTTCATGAAACCGCGTTCAATGCCTTGCTCAGCCATGCCTGCCCTGAGATTGGCGATGTCTTTTTCCAACTCGCCTTGGCCTTTGGATTTCACCTCGCCGACACACATGGGGCGGGCGTATTGCGGGGTGCCGCCATCATCCGCCAAGCGCTTGAGGAAACTGGGGAACTTCTTCAAATCGGCAGGCGCATTGCGGGGGCTGTCGCCGTCGAAACCTGTGTAGCGATCTTTGACGTAGGTGGCGTAGCTAATCTTGGAGGTTTCCCCGTCGCTGACGATATTGACACCCGCGGCCACTTGTTTGGCAACGGTTTCTGACACGGCTTTGGTCATCGCTGCATCAAATGCGGCTTGGTCGAAGTCCTCGCGATTTTCGCGGGCGAAGATGAAATCCACGACCTCTTGGGTGCGTGGGAGGGAGCCGACATGGGACGTTAAGATCTTGGACATTTTGAGCCTTTCGAATGAGTCACAGTGCGTACACTTCCTGTACACAATCTGTATGTACAGCGGTGCACAGGGAGCGCGTTAACCTTTCCACGTCAGCCCAGCGGGATCGCCCGTGGCTACAATGTGATAAAGGCTTGCCTCGCCGGTCATTGACGGGACGGCGGAGTGGGCGAGGTTTTCAGGGACGGACATGGTGTCGCCCGGCGCTATGGTCGATGAACCGCCATCCCACGTTACCTTCCAATGACCGCGCATCGGCATCAGGACCGAAGGGTATTTGTGGCTGTGCTTGGCCTCCGTCGCGCTACCGCGCGTGATGAAATCGACCTCAAAGCCGGGCTTGTCGCGCAAGATGCCATTTTCGCCGATGACTTTGGCTGGCTTTTTGTCGGCCAGTGCCATGAGGTCCCAATAACGGGCGACGTGGTTGGGCAGCACGTCTGCGGTCGTTGGTTCGGGGCGCTTGGCGAGTTCTTCGTCCGACATCAAGGGCATCGGGGCGACACCTTCGGGCAACTTTTGCTGGCGCTTGGTGTCATAGAGTTTGCCGTTCTCGCCGAGGATCAAGCCGTGCTCAGCGGCGTTTTCGATAACCTGTGGCGCCCACATGACGCCACCACCTGCATCGTCGCCGCCAAGGATGGCCATAATCATTCCGTAATCCGTGCCAATATTCTCAAAACCACGGAAAATACCTGTGGGGATGTTGATGATGTCGCCCTCTTCCAGCGTCACCTCGCCCGCGTCCCCCCAACGGCCCCAGAAAAAGCGCCATTTGCCCGACAGCACAAAGAACGCCTCAGCGGTGTGGTGATCGTGCAGGGAGTTGGTCACACGCGGAGGCTGGCCCGCGGCACCGATGTTGAAACCGTGCGGGATGCCGATATGGACATGTTGGTCTGGCGATTCAGAGACTCCCCCACCGATAATGGTGAAGTTCTCTTTCTGGTCACTGCCCGGGGTATGGGCGTCGATAAAGGCGGTTTTGCAAGGTTGCAGATCGCCGTAGCGAACGATGCGAGAGTCCATTTCAGCTGGCGTCATTGCTGTGTTCCTTGCATCAGAATTTGTTTCCAGATCGCGATTTCGTCGTAAAGGGCGCACTCGCGGCGAATGGTGGCGTCTTGCGGGCCGCTCGCGTTGCAAAACGGGCCGTATTCTGCGTGGCACATGCCCATCACATGAACTTTCGCGCCCGTCGGTTTGCCGAAAGTGCCCCAACCGGAATGCGTGCCATCCAACGACCAGCGGATCGCGGCGCGCGGGGCCAGCATGTCCCCGTCCATGCCGATCTGGTGGTGGATCGTGAATTTAGCATCCGGAAAAGATGACCGCAGACCCAGCCAGAATTTCGTGACGCTGTCGTGTGAGAGAACGGTTTGCGCGCCCGCGTATTCGCAGTTTACCGCGCGGTCGTAGTCTTTTGGTATGGTGTGAAAGTCGAGATCCATGATGCGCGTCAGGGTGTCGGCGTACCGTTGGCCCCAAGCATTGTCATTACCTTTGGAGTTGTAACCGCCGTCGATGTCTTGGTCCGGCGTAAACGGCTTGGGCGCCGCATCGGGCCCGCCTTCAGCCTCGATCAGTTGGGCCGCATAGTCGCGCGGGTCCATGCCCAGTTGGCGCACGATCCCGCCGTAGTCCCGCACCAGCCATTCGTCATAGATGCAGTCATCCTTGGCGGCGCAATCGGCGATGACGCGCACGGTCCATGGCTTGCCGGTCGCAGCACCGAATTGACCGTCTCGGGTGTGGGTGGCGCGGGTGATGAGGCGGTGAGAGGACAGCAGGCCAAATTCGGGATCGTCGGAGAAGATCACGTCATCGCCAAGCAATTCGCGGTCTGGAAATTCGTTGATCGTCGCCATCGTTGCGGCCATGACAGCCCCATTCCCGCGCTGGATGCCCATGGGCGAGCGCACGACGATGTCTTTGGCGTAATAGTCGTGCAGTGTGCCGACGCCGCGGTCCTCCCAAATCTCTTTGGTGATGCCGATGATGTAGTCGGGAAAGTCTTTCCAGCGGTTTGAAAAACCCTTCATAGCGGTGATCCTTTGAGCGGTTTGGAGGAGCCTCTTTGGATAAGAGGCCCTTCTATTTCTATGGTTTGCGTATAAGTGTCTTGGCCGTCGATGGCGGACATAAGGGTGTCGATCGTGGCCTCGACCATCCGGTTGACGGGTTGGCGTACAGTGGTGAGGTCATAGGCGGGCCAGGAGGCGAGCGGCACGTCGTCATAGCCGATGATCGCGACGTCATCGGGGATCGAAAAGCCCATTTGGCGGATCTCATCCATCACGGCGAAAGCCATGTGATCATTACCCGCGAAGATCGCGTCGGGGCGGGTTTCGCCTGCCATCAACTGGCGGGCCGTGGCGGCGGCGACGTTGCGTTTGTACATGCCGTCGATGATCGCGAAGGGCGTGAGGCCAGCGCCCGCCATTGCATCCTCGAACCCTTGCCGACGGTCGCGCCCCGTGAGAGAGCCTTCCCAGCCAGCGATATGGGCGATGCGTGTGTGGCCTGCGTCGATGAGGGCTTGGGTGGCCATCGTCGCGCCTTTGATGTTGGCGGACGTGACCGCCGAAAGACCGCTACCGGGCTGTCCACGGTTGAACAGGACCACAGGAATGCCTGCTTTGACACACAGCTCCGTGAGGCCAGAGGACATCGAGACAGAAGCGGCGATGATGCCATCGACCTGATAATCGAGCAGGTCTTGCACGACGTTTTCGATGCCGTCGGTGGAATTGGAGACGGTGAAGATCAGGATGTGATAGCCCTGCGCCTGTAGTGCGTTGGAGAGACGTTCAAGGGCTTCGGGGTAGAACTGGTTATCAAGATAGGCGACGATCAACCCGATAATGCGCGACTTGCCGGTGATCATTGCGCGGGCCAGCACGTTGGGGCGATAGCCGAGCTGCTTGGCTGCTTTCTTTACCTTCTTGGTGGTTGCGGGACTGGCCGACGCGCCCGAAAAAACGCGGCTGACAGCGGATTGGCTAACGCCAGCCATTTTAGCAACTTGCAGAGAGGTAATTTTCGCGCCCATCAGTCTGCTGTCCAACCTCCGTCGATGATCAAATGCGTGCCGGTAATCAACGCGGCGGCGTCAGAGGCGAGGAAGGTGGTCGCGCCCATGATGTCGCTCACCTCGCCGACGCGCCCAAGTTTGATCTTTTCTTCGATCCAGGCGCGGCGTTCCGGGATGGCGAGGGTTTGCTCGCCAAGTGGCGTGCGGATGAAGGTCGGGCAAATGGTGTTGACGCGGATCTGGTGCGGGGCCCATTCGATGGCCATGCTTTTCGTCATGCCTTCCAGCGCGTGTTTGGTGGCGCAATAGACGGCACGGTCGAGGCCGCCGACGTGGCCCATTTGGCTTGAGATATTGATGAGGGAGCCGGGTTCTCCGGCTTCGATCAGTCCTTTGGCCACGGCGCGGGTAAGGAAATAAGCAGCCTTGACGTTGAGGTCCGTGACGGCGTCGTAGTCGGCCTGTGTGGTGTCTGTCGCAGGGGCGTGGCGGGCGAGACCAGCGGCGTTGACGAGGATATCGAAGGGGCCGTGGGCGGCGATGGCGGCCTCGGTCGCGGAAATGTCGGAGATGTCGAGCGGGAGGGCGGCGGCCTCCCAGCCCTGCGATTGGAACGCGGCCGCCTGTTTCTCAACCGCCGTGGCGGTGCGGGCAACCAGCGTGACGTGGGCGCCAGCCTCGGCCAAGGCTACGGCGCAGCCTTCACCGATGCCGGAGGTCGCGCCAGTGACCAACGCGCGTTTGCCGTCAAGGCGCATGGAAGGCGTGCGCGGAAGGCTCATGAGAACTGGCTTTCCGGTAAGGAGATGGGGCCGAGGTTGCGGGCCTTGTTGAATTCGCCCATTCGGGCAAGCACGTCCACGCCCAACTGTCGGTAGATGTCCAAAAGGTCGATCAGGACCCAGTTTTCGCGGATCAAACCATCCTCGACGCGCCAAAAATCAAGCGAGCGCATGAGGATTTCTTTGCCTGCTGGTGCAAGCCCCATCCATTCGCCCTCAGATACGGTCAGACGCATGTTCGGCCAACCAGTTTCGCAGACGTAATTGCCCTGGGCGAACCAATGGGACGACAAATCGCCCATGGCATCAAGTTTGCGGTCGGGCATCGCCTTGAGGAACGGGATTTGGTGCCAGTTGCGAAACCCCGCAATGCCGCGACCCGTGCCGATGCCCGCAGGCCCGTACCAGTTGTTGCGCGGGTGCCAGTATTTTTCCAAATTCATCACCGCCGGATCGGGATTGGCGGGATATTTGCAAAGGTCATCCAGCATCGCCAGCACATGGGCCATCGTTGCGTTTCCGTCCCCCTCCGCCGTCAGGCCGTCTTGGGTCATCGGCGCAGGGGTGGCGAGGAATTTGCCAAGCTGCGGAGCGAGGGGCCAGGCGTTCGCCTGCATCATCAGCTCTGGTATGTCCCACAGGATTTGCGCCTCGGTGATCTTACCATCCTCAAGTTTGAAGAACTCGTGGTAGCGCATGTGGATCAGGTGGCCCGTGGGTGGAATATTCAACCAAGGGCGCAACATGGTGCCCATATAATTGCCCATGCAGCCGACCCAGTCCTGACCTTCCGGCGTGGTGCCTGACAGCACAATCATGTCGCGGCGCTCAAGGTCGGGGATCGCGTCGAGCAGCGGGGCATAGGCGGTGTCCCACATGTCCGCGCCCGTCACAGTGTCCATGGGGTGACAGATGTGGATGGTGGCGTCAGGTGCAAAGGTTTGCGCAACCACTTTGGCGGAGTCCGGCGTTGCGGCTGCGAGCGCATTTCGCAGAGGAAACAGGGCGGGGTGGAGGCTCACTCGGCGGCCTCGCGGTAGGGCGCGCCAGTGCCGTAGGGGACGTTGATGCCGCCGTAGCGGCGCACGCGGATATTGCATTGCTCGGCATGGCCAACGAAGCCTTCAAGCATGCAAAGGCGTGAGCCATATTCGCCGACCAGTGTGGCCGCCTCGTCAGTGGTAATTCTTTGATAGCTGTGGGTTTTCAGGAACTTACCGACCCACAAACCACCAGTGTAGCGACCAGCCTTTTTGGTGGGCAGCGTGTGGTTGGTGCCGATGACTTTGTCACCGTTGGACACGTTGGTGCGCGGACCAAGGAACAAAGCACCATAACATGTCATATGCTCAAGGAACCAATCATCGCGATCTGTCATCACCTGCACATGTTCAGATGCAATGTCGTCAGCGACGGCGAGCATCTCGTCATAGGTGTCACAGACGATGACCTCGCCGTAGTCTTCCCAGCTCTTTCCGGCGGTGTCGGCGGTCGGGATGATTTGTAGAATGCGGTCGATTTCCGCCAGCGTATCCTTGGCGAGCTTTTCGGAGTTGGTGAGCAAAACGGCGGGAGAGTTATAGCCGTGTTCAGCTTGACCCAGCAGGTCCGTGGCGCAGAGTTCGCCATCAGCCGCCGTCTCATCGGCGATAACCATGGTTTCGGTCGGGCCAGCAAACAAATCAATGCCGACGCGCCCGAACAGCTGGCGTTTGGCTTCGGCGACAAAGGCGTTACCGGGGCCGACGAGCATGTGGACAGGCTCAATCGTTTCGGTGCCAATGGCCATGGCGCCAATCGCTTGAATGCCGCCCATGACGTAGATTTCGTGCGCGCCACCGAGATGCATGGCGGCAATCACGGCTGGGTTAGGCTCACCCTTGAACGGCGGCGTGGCGGCGATGATACGCGGCACTTTGGCGACGGAGGCAGTGGCAACTGACATATGCGCGGACGCGACCATAGGGAATTTTCCGCCGGGCACATAGCAGCCAACCGATTGAACGGGAATGTTTTTATGCCCCAAGATCACGCCGGGCATGGTTTCGACTTCGATGTCGAGCATGCTATCGCGCTGGTGTTGGGCGAAGACCCGCACCTGTTCTTGCGCGAACTTGATGTCGGCCATTTCGCGCGGGGTGACCTTGGCGATGAGGGCCTCGATCTCAGCCTCGGACAGGCGGTAGCTTTCACGGTCATACTTGTCGAATTTCACCGACATTTCACGCACGGCGGCATCGCCTTTGGTTTCGATTTCTTTCAAGCCACTTTCGACGATCGCGCGGGTTTTGGCGTCGTCTTCGGCGCGTGCCTCAAGGGAGCGGGCAGTTTTCAGATGGCGGATGGTCATGAGCAGTGCTCCTCGGGCGTGGTCGTTAAAGCTTGGTCAGGGCGAGCAGGTTACAACCGCTCGCCACTCGTGGCGTCAAACAGATGGCAGGTCGCAGCTGGAATTGTCGCGGCGACAGTTTCGCCAATTTTGGCGCGAAAATCTTTGTCGGCCTTCACGGTTGCGATGGCACCTGCGATGCGGAACGTAACCATCGTGGCATCGCCCAAAAGCTCCATGGAATAAACTGGCGCATTCACGGACGGAGCATCGCCGCCGATTGATGCGTCTTCGGCGCGGTAGCCCAGCGTGACCGGGCCTGAGAGCGTGCTGTGCAGACCAGTGATCTTGACGTCCTTGCCGGTGAAAGTCCCGCCTTCGATCGTGCCCTCAAGCAGGTTCATGGCAGGAGAACCGATGAAGCTGGCCACGAAGGTATTGGCTGGGTTGTCGTAAATGTCCGTCGGGGAGCCGACCTGCTGCACCACGCCTGCGGACATGACGACAACACGGTCCGCCAACGTCATGGCTTCGATCTGGTCGTGGGTCACATAGATCGTGGTGACCTTTAACTCGTGGCTGAGGTTTTTGATCTGGGCGCGCGTAGAAACACGCAGCTTGGCGTCGAGATTGGAGAGCGGCTCATCCATCAGGAAAACGTTGGGCTGGCGCACGATGGCGCGGGCCAAGGCCACGCGCTGACGCTGACCACCGGAAAGTTCGGCGGGTTTGCGGTGGAGGAAATCGTCGAGCTCGACCATCGCCGAGGCACGCATAACGCGTTCTTTATGCTCGGATGAGGGAACTTTGCGCATGCGCAACGGGAAACGGATGTTTTCGTAGACATCGAGGTTGGGGTAGAGCGCGTAGGACTGGAACACCATCGCGCAATCGCGGTCTTTGGGCTCAAGGTGGTTGATACGTTTGCCATCTACCAGAATGTCGCCTTCGGTGGGGTCTTCCAGACCTGCGATCATCCGCATGGTCGTCGTCTTGCCGCAACCCGACGGGCCAAGAAGGACGAGAAATTCCTGATCCGCAATGGTAAGGTCAAAGTTCTCGACTCCGACAAAGCTGCCCCAGCGTTTGTGGATATTCTTGAGCTGAATTTCGGCCATGAGGGCGCCTTTCTTGCAAAGGTATGCAACAGGTGTAAATCTGATTCTATTATCTGCGCAAGTTCTTTTTGCACCTTTATTACATAGTGGATCTCTCGCAGGTGCAGCATTTTAATTTTTACAGACCGTCCCAATTTTTTCCTTGATTTGCGGTTAAGTTGGCCGTTTGATTGCAAACGTATGCACGGCGTTTCTTGATTCGCCAGAATCGGTGCGCCTAACGAAAAGCTAAATACGTACTGAACCATTAGGGAGACTATAATGACCAAATTTACCAAACTGATCGGGGCCACAGCTGCCGCCCTGACGATGGGCACAGCCGCCTTTGCGGATGGCCATGGCTGCACCGCAGAAGGCCGGTTGAGCATCATCGGTAACGAATTCCCAGCGATCCAATCCGTCGCAGCTCTGGCGCAATCCTGCGAAGGCATTGAGGGCGAAGCAAACCTGACGGCTGATCACCAGACGCTGAACCTTGCTGGTATGTCCGGCAATCCCGCTGAATACACATCCGCGATTGTTGCGAACTCTTCCATCATTGCGTTGATCAACGACGGCGTGATCCGCCCGCTCGACGATCTGGTTGCTGAGTATGGCGCGGACATTCCGGGTCACATGAAGATTTCTGTTGATGGTCAGATTATGGCGATTGCGTTCATGGCGAACGCACAGACGCTTGCCTACCGCTCTGACGTGCTTGAGCAGGTCGGTCTCGAAGTGCCAACATCCTACGAAGAAATGCTGACAGCTGCTGCGGCAATCCGCGAAGCTGGCATCATGGAAAACCCTCTGGGTGGTGCTTATGCGTCCGGTTGGAACCTCGCGCAGGAATTCAACAACATATACATCGGCCACGGCGGCGAGTTCTTTGAAGCTGGCACAGCCAATGTCGCCATCAACAACGAAGCTGGCGTTGCCACGCTTGAGATGATGAAGGCGCTGTCCGAGTACATGAGCCCTGACTTCCTGACACACGATTCCAACGGCACTCAGGCTGAGTGGGAAGCAGGCAATGTGGCCCTGATGAACATGTGGGGCTCGCGTATGGGCAACCTGATGGACGACGAAGGGTCCGCACCGGAAGTCTATGAAAACACAATGGTTGCTGGCCCATTGATGGTCGGTGACAGCGGTGTTCCAGCGACGACACTTTGGTGGGACGGTTGGACCGTTGCGACGAACGTCAGCGACGAAGATGCGGCGGCAACATTCCAAGCGTTGGCACATGCGGTTTCCCCTGCATTGCTGAACGATGAGACCATGGGTCAGGCCGTTTGGCTGATCGACGGTTTTGAGCCACAGCCCGTGAACGAAGGCGTTTTGGCGGCGGTTGCTGCGGGATCCAAGCCATACCCGATGGTTCCGTTCCAGGGTCTTTTGCACTCCGCACTTGGTGCTGAACTGTCTGACTTCATGCAGGGCACCGAGTCAGCAGAGCAGGCTTTGGCAGACGTTGAAGCAGCCTACGCCGCTGCGGCAATCGAAGCTGGCTTTGTAACCGAGTAAGCCGACTAAATCAGAGCGGCGCGCATCTGTGCGCCGCTCGAACCATCTCATTCTTAAGATCGCAACGCGAAATTGCAGCACAACACTTGGGGGCCAGACGTGAATCACAAGACCTTCCTAACCTTTGTCGCTCCGTCGCTATTGGCTATGCTTTTGCTGATCGTGTTCCCCGTGATCTCGGTGGTCTTGCAGTCGTTTCACGCCCAACATGAACAAGTCATGGAAGTGGTTGAAACCTGTGGTCCGTTCGGGTGCACGCAAACGACCTCTGTGAACCAAGAAATCTCACTCGCCTTGCAAGAAGAAAAACCCTTGGGGCGCTTTGTGGGCTTTGATAACTATGTGAACCGCGGCCACCTTGCTTTTTCCGAAATGGGCGAAGCTTGGCGCACATCCATAGGATGGGGCGACTGGTGGAGCAAGGTGATGAACCTGCCCTTCTACAGCGCCATTGTATTTACGCTGACCTTTACCTTCATTGTGACGCCGCTGACGATCGTCCTCGGATTTTCGATCGCGATTGCAGTGAACTCCGCCTCGCGCGCCATCAAGGGGCCTTTGATCTTTGTGTCGTTGCTTCCATTCATCATCACCCCCTTAGTCGGGTCGCTGGTCTTGTTCTGGATGGTCGATGCACGCGGTATCTTGGGGTATGCAATTCAGGCGATAGCAGGCAACCCCGATTTGAGCGTCAAAGCCTCAACCCCAATGATGTGGATCATGCTGATGTTCTACGGGATTTGGCATGCGGCGCCTTTTGCCTTTGTTGTGTTTTACGCCGGTCTGCAATCGGTCAGTCAGGACGCGGATGAAGCGGCGATGATTGATGGCGCGAACCGTTGGCAGCGCGTGCGTTATGTCACGATCCCGCACATCATGCCACTTGTGACCTTTGTGGCGTTGATCCAGCTGATGGACAATTTCCGCGTCTTCGAGCCGTTGATTTCGTTCAGCGCAGAGGCGCATGCCCAATCGCTTTCGACCTATATTTTCTCGGACCTTGGCGGAGAGACGCGGTTGCTGAACTCGGCTGCGACGACCTCACTTTTGACAGTGTTATGTGTCGGAATTCTTCTGTCCCCCGTCCTTGTGCGCACGTGGCGCGATTTCAAGAGAGCCTGACCCATGAGCACAGCCAACCCCCGCAAACAACCGGCGTCACTCCGGATCATCCTGACTGGGTTTTTGGTCCTCTGGGTGATCATGGCAGCCTTTCCGTTCCTGTGGACCCTTTGGGGATCCTTCAAGGTTGAGGGCGATTTCTTCTCAAAAGCGAACTGGGTCTATGCCCTGACCGGTGAGTCGACGCGGGTCGAAACCGGTGGCTCCTTTACGGGCGACGGATACTACGGCGCTTGGGTCACAGAAGAATTCGGGCGCGCGGTGATGAACACATCGATTGTCTGCTTTTGTGTTGTGACGATTTCACTGACGTTGAGCACGCTTGCGGGCTACGCGCTGTCGCGGTCCACATACAATTATGCGTTTTGGATTCTGATCGCCGCATTGATGTTTCGCGCGATGCCGCAGATCACATTGGTGTCCGGTTATCTTTTGCCGTTTTATGAATGGAACCTTTGGGGGCGTTTGGGGACAACAATCGTTGTGCTGGTCGCCATCAACCAACCCTTCAGCCTGTGGATGATGACCTCCTTTTTCCGCAATATTCCAAAGGACCTTGATGAAAGCGCGATGGTGGACGGGTGTAACCGGTTTCAGGCGTTCCGCCATGTGATCCTGCCGGTCATGTGGCCCGGTGTTGTCACGACGGGGCTGTTCAGCTTCTTGCTGGCCTATAACGACTTCCCTGTCGCCGCGATGCTGCTGGATCAGCAGAACCAGACGATGATCCCGAAGATTGCGTCTTTCCTTGGCACCACGCAAACCAAAGGCAACGTCATGTTTGCGGTCGCGTCGGTTGTGTCGGCCACGGCACCGTTGTTCGTGTTGATCCTGTTCTTCCAACGCCAGATCGTGTCAGGTCTGACGGCAGGCGCTGTTAAGGGATAAGAAATGTTTCAGGACCAAAAGGCAGTTGTGCGCGCATTTTACGCGGACATGAAAGGTGCGACCGCTGAGACGATTGAGGCCGTACTGGCCGCCCATACGACCGCCGATTGGCACTGGCGCGGGATGCACCCCTTCTATGAACAACACGGCGCTGGCGATGTGGCGCGGGTGTTTTGGGGACCTTTGCTGACGTCTCTTACACGGTTGCAGCGGCGCGAGGATATCTTCTTTGCGGGCGAAAACACCGTGGGCGAAGGGATCTGGGTCGTGTCCATGGGGCATCTGATGGGGCTGTTTGATGCGCCGTGGCTTGGGATTGTCGCGACGGGCAAGATGGCGCTTCTGCGCTATTGCGAATTTAACCGCGTGCTGGACGGACGAATTGTCGAAACCATGCTGCATGTAGATATCCCCCACTTGATGATCCAAGCTGGGCAAAATCCGTTTGGGCGCGCCACTGCAGCGCATATGGTGCAGCCGGGGCCGCAAACCCATGACGGGATGTTGCGTGAGCCCCAGCCCGTTGACGCGGGTGTTGCGACCCTGAACGCGATCAACGCGATGATTGGCGATCTTGGGACGTGGCAGTTGGGGCTGCCCTTGGAAGAAGAACTCGCCCGGACGTGGCACGATGATATGATCTGGTGGGGCCCTGCGGGAATTGGCGCGACCTACACGATCGAACGCTACGCCAAACAACATTCAGGCCCGTTTCGCTCGGCGTTTTATGATCGATCCTTTACCGGACATCGCGCGAAACTGGCCGAGGGTCACTTTGGCGGGTTCTTTGGCTGGCCCAACTTTACGGCGAAACACAAAGGTTTCATGGGGGTTCCGGCCAGCGATATAAATGCCGAATTCCGTGTGATCGATATTTACCGACGCGAAGGCGACAAACTGGCCGAAAACTGGATATTCATCGACCTTCTGTATTGGATGATGCAACAGGGCGACGACGTGCTAGCCAAAATGGCCGGGATCGTGGGCACCGAATATTCACCACCAGTGTAAGTGACAGTAGTCAGCTAGGATGGGGAAACTCCATAACACCACCTTTTGTACCCTCTGGATTCGACCATTTAGTAATTTGGGTTAGCGATCTTGAAAAAGCACGGGCGTGGTATCAGACGATTTTGGGGTGTCGGCCAGGCTATGACTATCCTGATCTTGCGATGACCCACGTGTGGTATGGCCCGGTTCTCATTGGCTTATGGGACGTCAACGACTCACGTTCCGCTTATGCTGCCCCAACACAACAAGAAGGTGAAAACGTACACCATATCGCGTTTGCATGGCACGGTGCAGCAGAAGAAGACGTTTGCCGCCACCTGCAATTTTACGGGGTCAAAATCTTAAAACGGCTGCGTCAAGTTGGTGGCCGTGGATTTGGCCTAGCTCTATATTTTTAAAACCCCTGGGGCAATCTGATCGAACTAAAGGGCCCGCCAGACTATCAAGATCCGTCTGATATCCAAACGGAGTTGTAGGGAGCTGCGGATTGTATGAATGGCCGGTTTTTCCGCTGCTTGGCGTCGTCGGGTTTTTCGATCACGCAGCATTTATTACGCTGCGCGCGCATGCAGCGAGAAAATCAAATTCACAGTATGGGCTCACAGCGGCCTTCCGCGCTGCGGCATAATCTTCGCACCAAAGGCCATTCCGACCGACGTGCCCGGCCCAAAGCCGACCTCCATCACCTAGTCAACATGCTGCGCTGCGGCCCGTCGAAGTGGACTTTCATCCATTGCGCAGCATTTTATCGGGTCAAACGTCGGTGTGCGGACGAAGCCGTCATTAGCTTCCCAAGCCGAGACAGCTGCTTTAGGAAATCCCGCAGGAGCACTTTCACTTGCAAAAGCGCATCGCTGGTCTATCATTTCTGAATGGATAATTCTAATGCTCAGTCTGTTCATGCGAAATGCTTTAACGCATCGATGAATCTGATGGCCGCTCGTTCAAAGCGACCAGGTAGAATACCTTTTGCTAGAATGCGTGCGGGTCCGTGCATCCCGATTGATCACGCAGCCTAACAATTCAAATCATCTCAAAAGGACTACGTCATGATATTCCACGATAATGCACCTGTGTACGCACCGGCGGACGCCCGGCGTCAAAGTGGCGCTTCTTCCATTCATCAAGCGAATAAACTCCAATATAAATCCTATTGCGACAAACTGCGTCTGGACGCAGCCAATCTCGCCGGAGATGCCTCTAAGACGTTTTTCAGCGCAGATGCACAGATCAACATTTCAGCACCCTTTGATCTCCTCAGCGGTTCTGCGGGGATGATCGACACGTTCTTTCAACCGCTCCTCACCGCGATGCCCGATCTTTATCGCCGCACGGACCTTCTTTTCGCAGGCCACGCCAAAGGCGGCGACTGGGTGACTGGGCACGGCCACTATGTTGGCAGCTTCCAAAAGGATTGGATGGGGATACCAGCCACAGGCCAGGTTATCTTTCTCCGCTATGGCGAGTTCCACCGGATGGAAGATGGCCGTGCTATCGAAAGCTACATATTCGTCGATTTGATAGATCTTCTACGTCAGATCGGCCGCTGGCCACTCACCGTTGCCAGCGTTGGCGAAGAATTTTTCATCCCGGGTCCGATTACTGGGGATGGTCTTATCATGGACCTGCAGGATGCTTCAGAGAGCGAAAAAAGTGTCAACATGGTCTTCGATATGCTCAAACAGCTTTATACAGAAGATGAAGCATGGCGGCCCTACTGGCACCAAAACATGATGTGGTACGGGCCAGCAGGCTATGGAAGTTACATCGGTCTCGAAGGTTTTGCTCGTTTCCAGATGCCATATGAGAGTGTTTTTGATCCGCGCCGCAAAGGCGAAGCCATGATGACCTGCCCCGTCGGATCGGATCTGGATCTCGCCGTCAAAGGCCACTTCACCCGATTTGGTGACGGCAACTATGTTGCTTCCGGAGGTTGGCCATCCCACGGAGGCCATCTTGCAAAGGACTGGCTGGGCGTCAAAGCCGAGGGTCAGATGTTTACCGCGCGCGTGGCTGACTGGTGGCGACGCGAGGGCGATTTATTGGTTGAGAACTGGGTCTTTGTCGATCTAATTGATATGTTGCGACAACTTGACTATGACGTCTTTGATGCCGCGGATGTGAAGCTGGTTCTCTGATCGCTGAGAGCCGATTGCGCCAGATGAATAGAGGCCATGTCGTCAGAAGCGGTCATTTGATACGATTGATGACATCGTCACTATGGGCTCTAAGCAGCCCTTCGCGGCGATTTGAATTAATGACTGCTTTAGTCCAATGCCTAAAGTAGAGATATTGCGCCAAGAGGTGAGGGAACTGGACCACGCTCCTTGAACTTATTGTTGGCATTGCATGCTCATAGTTGAGGTTGGAAGATTTTGCTTAGGGGCTGTCCCTGGATCAAGCTACACATTGCTAGTCACTGCGTTCAATTTGGGCTCTTATTAATCCTCACAAGCAGATGCCGCTGAGCAAAATTAATCCCAAACCCAAATCATGGATTTATGGCCCAGACTGTCATTTTCAGAGGTCCAAGGTTATCGACAATTAACGCGCGAAGTTAAGCGGGTTGAGTAGCGGACCCGTGAGCCTGGCTAACCTGAGCAAGGATCTGCGCAACCTTTGGTGGCGTTATTTCAACTAAGTGTGCGCCCTCGTGCTGCATCGTGATTTATGTTATTTTATAACACTCATATAGGGGTGTTTCGAATGTTAACAAAAGATAACGTTAAAATTGGGTTAAAGACGCGTTTTGGCCCTGATTGGCCTGGAGTCCGCTGTGGTGCACGAACCAAAGCTGGTGGCGCATGTCAGCGTCCAGCAGTGAAGCTGACGGGCAGATGTACGAGGCACGGCGGCAAATCTACAGGACCTCGCACCCAAGCCGGCAAGGATAAAATCGCGGCACTCCACACTACTCACGGGCGATTTACAAAAGAAAAGCGCCAGGCTGCCAAAAAACGCGCTGAGGTCGGGCGCGCAGTCCGTTCAGAGATCAAGCAAATTGAAAAAAGTTTAGTTGAACAGGGTATCCTAGATCGAAACTGGCGCAAAGATTGGAAACTATAGCCGAGGTCCAAGGTTCACGATCCTTAGGCCGGGGTTACTGCAGCAAAGCGTGATAGCAGACAGCCAGAACGCAGAAGGGGGGCACCCCGGATCAAGGCCCGTGGTCCTTGGTCCATGGGCCTTGATTGTTTGTCCAACAAATTCATTCGGGCCCAATTTCATTGGGGTCTTTGCCTTTGTGTAATACGGCCGTTCGACCCTCGCGCCGCTCAACCCAGTACCCTTCACATCGCTGGTCAATCTTCTTTAGCACCCTGGACCGCTGATCGGGGCTCTCGACCCCCGCGCAGTCCCACACCATGGCTGTTAACGTGACTTCTGAGGCTTTGGGTGTGGACATTCCCATGAACGCTCGGGCTACCAAAATCAGCCTAGATGTTGGGTCGGGTAAGTTCTGGTTGATCCAACCAAAATCAATGGGACCAAGTAGAAACAACTTATCCCGTTTTGCTCGCTGAGCGGCTCTCATACGGCTCATATTACTACCCCATATTTATATTAAAGGAGAATAATAAGGATATAGATACGGTGCCGCGGAACGCGCGTAGGTGTCCCGCGGAAACCGCGTTGGTCTATCCTTTAGTTTTATCCATGAGACCCATGATTTGGTCCCACATTTGTTGGCCATGTTCGTCCATGTAGCGATCTGGATGGCGGACAATATCCGCATCAACCCTGCAAACTTTTCCCTCACCCAAGACAGCCTCACTGGCTTCCGACATACATTCTTTCAGTCTTACGACCTCTGAATCTATTTGATCCACGTGGGCCTCAATCAGAAGAGCGTCGTGTATCGGAGCGCAGAGTTTGATACTGCGTTCTGTCGCAAGAATAGAAGCAACACGCATCATCTCTGCGCCATGCGCCTGCATTGGCCAGTTCAAGAACGTATTTGCCTTTACATCACCAGCGATCACTTGGATGGGCCAGCCGAAGCAGGTTTCCAATTTGAGGCCGAGCAATCCACGATCTTTGTTGTTTTCGGCCCAGGCCCAAAACTTACGATAGGTCTCACGGTGCTTTTGGAGCAGCGCCTTCGCTTCCAGTTCGTGGATCCTTGCTGCCTGTGCAACTCCGTATGCACTCATACCATAATTGGTGCCCAAAACCACCGACTTACAGCGGTTACGGATGCCTTTGTGCGTATCTTTGGTTGCCCCGAGGGGTACTAGGCCCGCTTGGATTGCAAATGCAATATACGGATCACCACTCTCATATGCCGCCCAGAGAAGGTCGTCGTCTGAGAGCGCCGCGGCGATTGCAATTTCTTGCGAAGACCAATCACAATAGGCCAACGCGGACCCCTCAGTGGGCTTGATTAAGCCACGTATCCATTTGGCAGGACCAAATATGAACTTAGTGGTGCTCGGTTGGTTGCGACCTGTCTTTGCGGCGAGGGGTGATAGAAGCGTTCGATTACGTCCATCTCGGCCAACTGCAAGGTTGTTCAGTTTAAATTCACCCAACGTTTTCCGCAGTTCGTGTAATGGCTGTACGGTAGGATAACGCTTGCTCATGTTGCTGAAGGTGTTGCGATCAAGAGCGAGGCGACCACTATCCAGTCGAGGCCAAGGGATCCCCTCACGCGCAAGATAGGATTGAAACAAAGCCTCTTTAAAACGCCCATCGACGTAGACACCATACTGGGCGTCTACATTTTCGATGAGGTTTAGCTTTATGTCTTCCCAGTTAGTATTCAACTTGTCCAACAGACCCAAATCTATTGGAATGCCGCGATGTTGCATCGCCCCAACGGCTTTCATGTATCGCCCTCGGAGTAGGGCCTGATTAAACTGAAGCTCGGACCAAGGTGCATGTCTCAGCATCGCATTTAACAAAGGACCAAGTGCAACGACATCTTGTTGACAATAATCCAGGATTGCAGAGCGTTGAGCCTCGGACCACGGACCTCCAGACAGGATCAGATCGCGCATGCTGTCTTTTTCTTCAGGGATAAATTGCTCCAGCCCATAGAGCTGTAGAGCACTGACCAGTGATTTCCGACCAACGTCAGGATTACCGTTCGTTTGGCAACGGAATTCTGCAAACAGGTCAATGACCGACACGTCGATATCCCAGTCCAGAGCGAGCATGCTCTGCACCTCCGCAGGCGCGAAGTAGCTTACGATGGCAACATCCTCCCCCGCTTCAAACGGGGGAGTTCTCATTTCGCTGAGATCGTCACGCCAACATCGGCTCACTCCACCTGACCGGAGATCTTGGGTAACCATGCAGACGATGTTTGGTATCTCGCCATCTGCACCGCAGTACTCAAAGTCGATCGCGTAGATCTTCCGAAAGGGTAGGCTTGCAACCTCAGTATACATCATTCTAGCCCCCAGAGTTTCTGCAGGGCAGGGTGTTCATCATCCATGATTACATGTGTTGACCCAAATGCGATTGACAAGATTTGGTCCATAGACATCTCTGGCCAAACCGGCTCAGGTATATCTCCTTGAGCTACAATCGGTTCATAACAGCCGACTGATCTATTGGATGTAAGGCGTACCCATTGCTCTTCTGCAAGCTCAGCCACTTCACGTTGACTTTGGTTCCAAGGGTTGTCAGTGCCCTCCTCCGGGATCGGCGGTACCGGCCAAAGGAAAAGATTACTTTGGCGATCAATCGCGAGCTTGAGGGTTACCCTTTTGGCGTCTTTAGCAATCCCCTGCGCGACTTGAGGGGATAGTAAAAAAGGTCTGTCCTCGCCCTCTAGGTTCAGTACAGCGCAGTCGAAGTGGTAATCTCTATCACGCTGCACTCTGACGTACCTCTGCTTTGCAGGTTTGGAAACCGGAACATGTAATATGATTTTCCGCGCGATGGGCATGTCTGAGCTGCCAGACGATATCTTGAACTTTGAGAAGTCCAAGTTGCCCTTTCCATTCTTGGGGTTGTCACCATTCTTACTCATGACAGTTCCTCCATACGCTTTGTGAGCCATTGCTCGACGTCAGTACGGATCCAAGCAACACGATTGGGTCCAATGCGTCTGCGCTTTGGGAATTCGCCCTGGTCTTCCAGGCGGTATAAATGCGCGCGGCTGTATGGAACGCGGGCTACGACTTCATCAGACAGCATAAAGTCTGATTTCATAGGGTTATAAGACATCTTTTTTCTCCATGTCTGTTGCAGGTACACGGAGACTAGAGGCGTTCATGGTTAAGCCTTTAGGCTTCCCAATTAACTTTTGAGTGGGCTGGTAAAAATCAATCGCTGGATAATATCTCTAGCGCAGGGAGTAGCATTCGTAATGGACTAATTCCCCTACCATATTCTTTGGATAATTGCCTGCAATCATTGATAGTTTTATAATATAACGCTTGTTCTATAGCTCTACCCTTGGACTTCAGATGTGAATGTCCAGATTTGAGAGAGCCTGGCGTACTGTTCAGAATTTTAGCCGCATGTTGTTCAAGTGCTCCCTGTGTCCGGAACAAATTTTTGTCAGACGCACAGTATAACTCGGAGGCCGCGAACCATAAGATACGGATTTTACGGCTGATCAGAATTGTGTCTTTCTCTGTAATGGACTCGCGGACTACGGGCTTGGCTACCCGTTCAGCGTCCATCCCTTCGTTTAATCTCTTGGTATCATGGCGCAGATTTCGCAATGCCGAAAATAGCTCTACCAACGGATCGGGGCTTTCACAGGTCTGTACTATCGCGCCTTCTTCATCACTTTCGAGCTGTTCAAAATGGTGCTCGCATATAGCCTCGAGTGTTTTAACTATCAGCTCTCGCTGTACCACGTTATGCTTGTCTTGGTGGTCAGGGTATCTATCCCTGGGCCTGTGATTTGAAACTACTTCATAAATAGAAGTCCGGATTTTATCCTCTAAGGATATACTGGTGTCTAAAGCCGACAGAATACCGTCTTTATGTGTCATTTCCGCTCCCGATAATTTCAATTAAGCCTAAAATCCACTGCTCCATAGCTTCCCGTTTCTGGTCCAGATAATCGTACCTATCGTAATAGACACTTCCGACATCAACGAGGGCATGCCCTTGCAATCTGTTACGCATCTCCAGAGGAATGCCCATTGAACCGGCAAGTGTTTTGAACGTGCGGCGTAGATCCCGAGCAGAGAACGACGGTGTTCCACTATTTTTTACAAATACCGTTACAGATTTTGTGAGACTGTCATAGCGGCGGGGACCACCGGTACCTCGTGCAGGAAACAAAAACCGCGGATCCTGAGTTGTTTGTTCGATGTCTTTGAGTATTTGTATGTGCAAACCAGTCAGAGGTACGAGGTGCGGTTCGCTTGTTTTGCCGCGCGTCTTCCTGCGTTCGCCAGGGATCGTCCATAATCGCTTGCCAAAATCAAATTCGTCCCAAGTTGCGTGGAGGACTTCCTCTACCCGTTGACCGCTTGCTAGTATGAACTTCATTGCAAGATGCATCTGTGGTGTTAGTAGATTCGTGCTCCACAGCTCTCGGACCTCGGCCTCTGACAATGCGCGCTGTCCTTTAGGCTTCTGGCTGAGTGTCCGTTTAATTGTAGCAACAGGATTGTGCTCGATGCTGAATCTAGGTGCTTTCCCACGCCATCTTGTCATCGATCGTGCGTGGATGCCGAGCTCAAATGCTGCCCTTAAGTAGGCTCGAACGTTATCTGAATGCACCTTCGCCCCTCTTTGCGCGATAGCTGCTAGAACATCTAATATGTCGTCTCTGGATACGAGATGAGCAGGGCGCAACAGGAGGAATGAGGGGACATCCTTTCCTTTGATACGCTTAACCTCTTTAGCTGAGCGTTTTCCGTCTTCTTCAAGATCGGCTATGTACAGTTCAAGCAAGTCACCTAATGTGCCCAGAGACCTTTGCTCTATATTATGTGCGATCACCTGCTGTTTTTCTCTGGCGAGGTCGGTGCCGTTATCGATACGCCCGCGGTATTCCAATGCGAGCCTTCTAGCATCAGCGAGTTTGGTGGCCGGGTACTTACCCAGACTGATCTGCTTACGCCGCCCGTCTTCCGGACTCGTATACGACAGGAAGAAACTCTTCGCGCCTGAAGGAGCGATCGTCAGGCCGAAGCCGCGGACGACAGATTGTGTGTCTCGCAAGCGATAAACTGTGTTTTTTGGTTTTGCGTCTCGGATCTGTTTATCTGTGAGCATTATTGCCGCGTTATTGCTACGTTATGAATATTACATGAGGGTATCTCATCAAGTTGCATCAGACAATCACAATTCGAATTTATCTAATAAATAAATGACAAATATAGATAAATGAGACTGGATGACATCTTATGAAGTATAAAGACCGCCTCACTCATAACCTGAAGGTCGTAGGTTCAAATCCTACTCCCGCAACCAAGTACCAAGTAAGCCCTTGTTTTTGCAAGGGCTTTTTATTTCTCCTGCCTGAAAGTCGTTTGGTGTGATCAAAAATGGTCGTTTTTCCTTACGCCACTAAACACAACATTAATTGTTACATCAGTTAATTAGGGTTTTTGCCAAACCTTGGCCAATTTTTGGCACTCTGTTCTTTTTATCTAGATACTCATCAAGATCCATTTTTTTAAAATTCTCGCATAGTGTGGTATAGTCAGAATTAAAATAGTTTGCGCAATCAATAATAGAAGAGAATACTATTTGAAAAGTACTGCTTAAAAGTGGTTGGCTTCCAGGCCTAATTTTTTCTTCAAGTATGAAGCCAGAAGCTAGTAATTTATCAGCGTATTTCCAAAGATCAGTTGATCGCCATGGTGGTGGCGATAAGTTAACGGCTTGTAATAGAGAGTAACCACGTCTCAAGTCTGTACTCATTGCTGTGGATTGGCTATGGAGCAAACCACTTTAACCCTATCTATCATTATATAGTTTAAGACAGAGGGCGTTTTGACTTTGAGGAGTCATCGCTCATCTGTGGTTAGTTAAGCTCCCGCAACCAATGTTATTGCAAAGGCCGTATCTTCTGAAGCGGCTTTTTGCATATTCGGCATTGTAGCAACTATTGCTAAAGCATGAAGCACTCTAGGGCAAAGCAAAGCCTGATATTCGAAGTTAGATCATTTGGTGAAAAACATCTGAGTTTTGGGTCATACCTTTTTCGAGGCAGCGGCCTGCATCCGGCCCTTTAGCTGGGGGTCCCAAGTGTCACGCATTTCGTTGACCTTGGCGATGAAGGCCTCGTTCTCTGCAACTGGTACATTGATGTCATGCAAGCTGGCTGTTTCAACCAACATTTCGCGGTCTACCTCCTCGAATGCGTTCATCATCCGTTGTGCGGCACTGCGCGTGGCGCCCAGTGCCTCAAGAGCTGAGCGTGCCATCCGGATCGAGCCGTCATATGTTTCACGGATAATATCACGACAGCCGACTGCATATAGATCATACACGTGATTGCGATCAACGGCCCGTGCTATGACGTGGACGTTTGGATAGGTCTTTGTGACATGGTTTACCAGTTCCGTTATGGTGTCTTTACCATCGATAGCCACAACCAGAATCTTAGCCTCTCTAATGCCCGCTGCCTCAAGTAAGTCAGGCCGTGAGGCATCGCCAAAATAAACCCGCATGCCAAACCTTCGCAGTATTTCTAATTGCTCACTGCTGTAATCAACCACTGTGGTTTCATAGCCAGCGGCGCCCAACGCTCGGTTCACAATGCCTCCGAAACGTCCATGACCAGCGATAATAATTTGCGCGTTACTGTCAATTACATCAGATTTTTGGGCCTGTGCCTTTGTAAAGCGTGGTGCGATGACCCGCTCATAAAGGATAAAAATTGCGGGCGTCAGCAGCATCGATAAGGCAACAGCTAACATTAGGATATCTGCTAGATCTTTGGGAAGGACGGCGTTGGCCACAGTAAATGACAAAAGGACAAAACCAAACTCGCCAGCTTGTGCGAGCCCAAGGCTGAACAGCCAACGATCTGCCCCCTGAAGTTTGTATAAAACAGCCAGCAGTAATAGTACCGCCGCCTTTAGTGTGATCAATCCAATGGTAATGC